>Ga0129316_1000056_pt1 | contig 91167 bp, 70 predicted proteins | sample Cm1ome_2_FD_94429 | JGI IMG/M metagenome (GOLD analysis project Ga0129316, IMG submission 94429) | Eastern black-and-white colobus group fecal microbial communities from Wisconsin, USA - Cm1022B metagenome | ecosystem: Host-associated > Mammals > Digestive system > Large intestine > Fecal...
ATATTTTGAACTGAAGCGGTTGGATATAGCCAGGCACATGCTGTTGCAGGACGGTCATACGCCTGCTGCTGTTGCACGGAAGTTAGGCTATCCTAATGTGCAGTGTTTCAGTATGCTTTTCAAGAAAATAACAGGTGTCGCCCCCAGTGATTACCGGCTCTCGCAGAATTGATAACCGGGTTGCAGTACCATGTTTTTGTGATACTGTTCCCTTCTGTAAAAATGGTAATTCTATCTGTAATTTATCTACAAAGAATGAATGGGGCCTGGCTTATCTTTGCATTGTGAAATGAAAGCGGCTTTGTCCGCATCGGAATGAAGCAAGACAACAGATGAAATAATTTAAACAGATAGAACGATGTATATTGAACAAGTAAATTCTCCGCAAGACATAAAACAGTTTTCTGCGGAACAGTTAAGACAGTTGGCAGGTGAAGTCCGCAATGCATTATTGACCAAGTTAAGTGCCCACGGAGGACATGTGGGACCTAATCTGGGAATGGTGGAGGTTACAATAGCATTGCACTATGTATTCAATTCACCGACGGATAAGATGGTATATGATGTATCCCATCAAAGTTATACGCATAAGATGCTGACCGGGCGTAAGGATGCTTTCCTGAATCCGGAGGATTATGATGTGGTGTCCGGATACACCAATCCCCGGGAAAGCGAGCACGATTTTTTCACTATCGGCCATACTTCCACCTCTGTCAGTCTGGCTTGCGGTCTTGCCAAAGCCAGAGATCTGAAAGGCGGACACGAGAATATCATTGCCGTAATAGGGGATGGATCGCTCAGTGGCGGAGAAGCTTATGAAGGTCTGAGCAATGCGGGAGAAATGGGAACCAACCTTATTATAGTGGTTAATGATAATGAAATGTCCATTGCCGAAAACCACGGCGGGCTCTATCAGAACCTGAAGGAACTGCGCGACACGGAGGGACGGTCGTTCTGTAATTTCTTCCGTTCTCTGGGGTTGGATTATCTTTATGTGGGAGAGGGGAATGATATTCCGTCTTTGGTTGCGGCTTTTGCCAAGGTGAAAGATACATCACGTCCCACAGTGGTTCATATTCATACACAGAAAGGAAAGGGATACGCTCCGGCAGAAGCCGACCGGGAGGAATTTCATTGGGAAATGCCTTTCGATCTGGAAACGGGTAAGCCGAAGGCTGATTGCAGTGGTATGGAGGATTACCATAGCCTGACTGGGAAATTTTTGTTGGAGAAGATGAAAGAGGACCAGACGGTTGTTGCCATCAGTTCGGGTACTCCTGCTGTGATAGGTTTTACTCCTGAACGCCGGAAACAGGCAGGGCGTCAGTTTGTGGATGTAGGTATTGCCGAGGAACATGCCGTGGCATTGGCGTCGGGTATTGCTGCCGGTGGCGGACGTCCGGTGTACGGAGTTTACAGTACTTTTATCCAGCGTTGCTATGACCAGTTGTCTCAGGATTTGTGTATCAATGGAAATCCGGCGGTGATCACTGTGTTTATGGGGACAGTAGCCGGAATGAACGATGTGACTCATCTGGGCTTCTTCGATATTCCGCTTATCAGCAACATCCCGAATATGGTTTATCTGGCTCCTACATGTTCCGAAGAGTATTTTGCTATGTTGGAATGGGCTGTCCGCCAGACGGAATATCCCGTTGCTATCCGTGTGCCGGGAGCGGCAGTGGTGCATCGTAAGGAAGACTTTGACACGGATTATAGCGAGTTAAACCGCTACAAAATGACAGCCAGGGGAGAAACTGTCGCTATTCTTGCATTGGGTTCTTTCTATGATTTGGGACAGGCTTTGAAGAATAAGCTCTGGGAAGAGTCGGGTGTTGAGGCTACTTTGATTAATCCCCGTTACATAACAGGGCTTGACGAACCGATGCTGGAAGAGTTGAAAGTGGGGCATCGTATTGTCGTAACGTTGGAAGACGGGGTGCTGGATGGAGGATTCGGCGAGAAGATAGCGCGTTATTATGGTAATTCTGAAATGCGGGTGCTGAATTACGGACTTCGTAAAGATTTTGCAGACCGCTATAATCTGGACGAGCTAATGAAATCCAACCGGTTGACTGATAGGCAGATGGCGGAGGATATTGCCGGTATATTGGGATAATTGTTTTACGGAATGGCTGAAGTCCACGACTTCAGCCATTTTTGTAATAGTGAAATAGATAAGCCGGATTAAAACTGTTTGTTACCATAAGCATGAGAATTGGAATACTTATTCTTTTTCCAGAAGCGAATAAAACACAGGATGATAATCGGGAAGCAACTCCGGGTGAAAAGCTTTTATCCTATATAAGGAAGGAACAACTAAGGACGAATGGGCACTTTCTTTGGCAGGATGAGAGGTTTGTTTCCAGTTTTTAATCCATAATTAACCTGCGTGACGGTTATTCTTTCGACTTTCATGCATTTCAGGCTTTTGATGAAGATTTACATATATAGGGGATGCAGGTGGAACTGCTTCTATGATTGGAACTGGCAAAAGACTTGACAGATAGAATAAATAACCTATTATAGGACTTTAGAACAGATTATTTTAGATAATAATTCTTTTGATACACTTTATTTAGAATAATTATCCGAATTGAAAAGCTTTATTGGATGTAAAATCTACTATTCCTATCTTTGTTGCGACATAAATCTGAGAATTGGTTAATATAAAGATAAATCCTCTATTGTAACTGTGCGATAGAGGGGTTATTGGAATTAATAAGTAAAAAGGTCAAAAAAGATGGGTATTGCTGAGTTAATAAATAAGGAAAAGAAAACAGCCTTTTCTTTCGAGGTTCTTCCACCATTGAAGGGTACGGGAATTGAAAAGCTATATGATACAATAGATACATTGCGGGAATTTGATCCTCTTTATATCAATATTACCACTCATCGTAGCGAGTATGTGTATCGTGAGCTGGGAGATGGCTTATATGAACGTAATCGTTATCGGCGTCGTCCGGGAACAGTGGCGGTGGCTGCGGCTATACATAATAAATATGATATCACTGTTGTGCCACATATTCTGTGCAGTGGCTTCTCACGTGAAGATACGGAATATATATTGCTTGATTTACAATTTTTAGGCATTACTAATTTGCTGGTACTCCGGGGGGACAAGGCAAAGGATGAATCTTCTTTTGTTCCCGAGGAAAACGGCTATGCACATGCTTTGGAGTTGGAGGAGCAGATCAATGCCTTTAATGAAGGCAAGTTTATTGATGGAACGCCTATTCAAGCTCCCTTGAGTCCTTTTCGTTATGGTGTGGCTGGTTATCCCGAGAAGCATGAGGAATCTCCCAATATGGAACAGGACTTGTATTGGTTGAAGAAGAAAGTGGAAACTGGAGCCAGTTATGTAGTGACACAAATGTTCTATGATAACCAAAAATACATTGAGTTCGTGGAGCGTGCAAGAAAAGAAGGGATTCATGTTCCTATCGTACCGGGCATCAAACCTTTTTCCAAACTGTCACAGCTTAGCGTTATTCCCAAAACATTCAATGTGGATTTACCGCAGGAGCTGGTAATGGAAGCTATGAAATGCAAGGATGATAAAGAGGCTCGTGCATTAGGCATAGAGTGGTGTGTCAATCAATGCCGAGAGTTGATAGAGTATGGAGTTCCGGGGATACATTTTTATACAGTGGGTGCGGTGGAGAATGTGAAAGAGGTGGCGAGGGCTGTTTATTGATGGTATCGGAACAGACAAGAAAATAGAGGCAGCCTTTTGAAAAACTGCCTCTATGGATAGTACCGGCCGGGAGTTCTGATACTCCTTGATATGATTGGAATTTTGCAATATATCTGACGGGTAACTTTAAGCAAGCGCCAATATTAATAGTTGTGCTGTAAGTACACGTAAAAACATGGTAAGCGGATAAACGGTGGCATAACCTACTGCCGGAGCGTCACAAGAGGTCAAATCATTGGAGTAGGCTAATGCGGGTGGATTGGTGGTAGCTCCGGACAATACTCCAATCAAGGTGTAATAGTTCAGTTTATAAACATATCGTCCTATTATTCCTACAATCAGTAAAGGCAGCAGCGTAATAATGGCACCGTATGCTATCCATACATATCCGCCCTCGTTAATGATTGTTTCGATGAATCCTTTACCGGCTCCTAATCCTACGCAAGCAAGGAAAAGTGAGATACCGATTTCACGTACCATCAAATTGGCACTTATGGTGGTATAGGTTATCAATTTATAATGTGGTCCGAAACGGCTTATCAGGATGGACACAATAAGGGGACCTCCTGCCAGTCCCAGTTTTACCGGTTGGGGGATACCGGGGAATAAAAAAGGAGTGCTTCCTAGAATACACCCTAATGCGATGCCTAAGAAAATAGGAATCAGGTTGGGATGATTCAAACGTTTCATAGAATTACCTAGAATCTTTTCGGCATGGGCTACAGCCAGTTCGCTACCCACAATCTTTACCCGGTCACCCATTTGTAGTTGCAGGTGGGGCGTGGCCACAAGATCTACACCCGAACGGTTTACACGGGTAATGCTTGCTCCGAAGTCATTCCGGATTTTTAGTTGGGCTAACGTCTTGCCGTTCAGTTCTGGTTTGGTAATCAGAATCTTTCTGGAAATAAGTTGTTTGTCTTGGAAATCCCATTCCACATTCACTTGCTTTCCAAAGAATACCGTGATGGCTTCCACATCTATCGGATTGGTAATGACAAGAATTTCATCGTGCATGTGGAATACTGTATCGGAGTTCACCAATTCTGTTTGCTGGTCTCCGTCACAATGGCGTATGCGTGAAATGACAAAATCACGGTTCACCAATGGTTTGATATCCTTTATCGTTTTACCTTCTACGGCCTCATTGCGTATCTCCAATGAGATAGGGCGTACGGTCAGTTCTTGCAGATGTCCCAATCCCCGTTCTGCATCGGCCTCTTCGGCTTTTGTGTTGATGCGCAGGATGTATTTCAATGCCAGCAGGGAAAGAATGCATCCTACCACGCCCAGCGGATAGGCTACGGCATACCCCAATGCTATTTCGGGGGCATCTATACCGTTCAAATCACTGTTTGCCTGCTGTGCGGCACCTAGTCCCGGGGTATTTGTCACTGCTCCCGAAAGGATACCTACCATTGTGGTAATGGGTACGCCCGTTACGAAATGGAGTATGACGGTAACGGTCACACCTAAAAATACAACCATCATGGCCAGCAGGTTCAGTGTGAATCCTCCTTTCTTGAATGCCGAGAAGAAACCGGGACCGACTTGCAGCCCGACTGAGTAGACAAACAATATCAGACCGAACTCCTTTAAGAAATGCAACAGATGTTCGTCTAGGTTCAGATTGAAATGACCGAATACAATTCCTACAAAAAGTATCCAGGTTACTCCCAATGAGATACCTGCCACTTTTATTTTTCCTAACATGATGCCGAAAGCAATGACTAGTGAAAGAATAAGTACGGAATGTGCTACTCCGCCGCCCCATAAATTAGGGTACCCTTCAAAGAGATTTCTAAAAAGTTCCATAATTCATTATCTAGTTTAATTATTTATAGTATCAATTTTATAATTCAAAAAGTTGTCTTTCAAAATATTAGAGTGGGTCTTATGGAATAGGATGCTTCGTTTTATAGCTGTCATCCCGGCAAAATGACTGCAAAGGTAGCTTATTTAATTGATAAACCATGAAACTTTAATTGCTTTCTTAGGATATTTACTTGATATGTCGGAATTATGAATTAATCTGTTATTCTAATTTCGATAATTTGCAATTTGCACTATCTTTGTATCCGTTTTTAAAGAAATACTAAAGAATGAAGCCACAATTACTCATAGGGGCCGCTACATCGGGAAGCGGAAAAACGACTTTTACGATGGGGTTGCTGCGGGCATTGCACAAACGAGGCCTGCGGGTACAGCCTTTTAAATGTGGTCCTGATTATATTGATACACAATTTCATACGCTGGCTGCTGACCATGAGTCGGTGAATTTGGATACTTGGATGGCGTCAAATACCCATGTACAACATCTGTATAATAAATATGGAGATGGAGCCGATGTATGTGTAACCGAAGGAGTGATGGGATTGTTCGATGGTTATCAAAGAATGCAGGGAAGTAGTGCTGAAATAGCCAGATTGTTGAATATCCCTGTAGTGCTTATAGTAAGTGCGCGTTCTACAGCTTATTCTGTGGCTCCGTTAATTTATGGCTTCAAGCATTTTAATCCGGCTGTGAAGATTGCAGGTATTGTTTTCAATCAAGTGTCATCTCCTTCTCATTTTGCTTATTTACGTGAAGCTTGTGTTGATGCAGGAGTGGAATGTTTGGGATACCTGCCTATGACAGAAGGGTTGAAAATTCCATCCCGACACTTGGGGTTGACATTGACAGCCAAACGTTCCATGAATACCTTAATAGAACAGGCAGCGGAATTGGTTGAGAAATATGTGGATCTGGATAAGTTGCTGAGCATTTGTCATCGTAATTTCCCGTGTCGGTATACATTGCCTTATAGTTCAGAAGCAGGGGTGGAAAGTTTTACTCCTTCTGCTAAAAAGATGAAGATAGCCATAGCGCGGGATCCGGCTTTCAACTTTATTTATAGAGAAAACATAGACCGCTTGTCTGCGCTAGGAAGTATTACTTATTTCAGTCCTGTATATGGTAGTGATTTGCCGGATGCTGATTTGGTTTATTTACCCGGAGGATATCCGGAATTATTCGCCCGTCAACTGCATCGGCGCAAAAAGTTAATGGAAGCATTAAGAACCTATGCAGAGGAAGGGGGGAAGATTTTGGCCGAGTGTGGAGGTATGATGTTTCTCACCCGTTCCCTGACAGCCCGTCAGGGAGGGACTGCATATTCCATGACTGGTATTTTGCCTTTGGATTGTACCATGGTGGGTGCCAGACTTCATTTAGGATATCGCCGTATAGAATATAAAGGGATGGAGTTTCGCGGACACGAATTTCATTATTCCAATGTCGTTGCTCCTGACGCTATGCCTTCTGTAGCAAAACAATTCACGGCAAGAGGCATGGAGGTGAGTACCCCGCTTTATAGATATAAAAACGTGATAGCCGGATATACTCATCTATATTGGGGTGAAACGGATATCTTGAAATTATGGAAAGTATGAAACGTATTTATACACGTACCGGAGATAAGGGCATGACAGGAATTCATGGTGGAGAGCGGGTTTTTAAAGATGATATCCGCATTGAAGCTAATGGATGTATTGATGAATTGAATGCTGTTATAGGAATTGTTCGTTCGTTTTTACCTCTAGGCCACGAATGGCAATCCTTGCTTTTTTCGATTCAGAAAAACATGATGGCAGTGATGAGCCATGTGGCTACACCATCAACTATCCGTGGAGGAAATCCTAATATCTTGCCTGATGATTTATGCTCTTTTTGTGAGGAGGCAATGGACACATTGATGGAACAGATGGAGGATAATGTTTTTTTTATCCTTCCTGGAGGAACGCCGGTCTCAGCACAGTTGCAGTTTGCTAGGACGGTGGCACGCCGGGCTGAACGGAGATTATGGACTTTGCATAAACAAGATCCGTTACCGGAAATTATTCTCCGGTTTATCAACCGGCTGTCCGATTTGTTTTTTGTTATGGCCCGTTATGAGATGCAACAACAGAACTGGACAGAAGAAAAGTGGCAGTCCTTTGCATATAAAAGAAAAAAGGAAGAGTAATGAAAAAGAATTTACACCCGATTATGTTGGCAGGAACAGGTAGTGATGTTGGCAAAAGTGTCATCACTGCTGCATTATGCCGCATTTTTAAACAGGACGGTTATCAACCGGCACCTTTTAAGGCACAGAATATGGCATTGAATTCATACGCTACTCCGGACGGACTGGAAATAGGACGTGCACAGGCTGTACAGGCCGAAGCGGCTGGAATTACTTGTCATACGGACATGAATCCTTTGTTATTGAAACCCAGTTCCGATCATACTTCGCAAGTGGTATTAAACGGTCGTCCCATCGGTAATCGTAATGCTTTCGAGTATTTCCGCAAGGAGGGACGTGAGGAGCTGAGACAGGAGGTGAACGCGGCCTTTGATCGTCTTGCCGCACGTTATAATCCCATTGTAATGGAAGGCGCGGGCAGTATTTCTGAAATAAATCTGCGGGATACTGATTTGGTGAATATGCCGATGGCCTGTTATGCGGATGCGGATGTGATTCTGGTAGCTGATATTGACCGGGGGGGCGTATTTGCCAGTGTCTATGGTTCGGTCATGTTGCAGACTCCTGAGGACAAGAAACGTATAAAAGGAGTGATCATTAATAAATTCAGAGGGGATATCCGCTTGTTTGAGCCGGGCGTGAAGATGATGGAGGATTTATGTGGTATTCCTGTCTTGGGAATAATACCTTATTATAGGGATATACATATTGAGGAAGAGGATTCCGTAGTTTTGGACTATAAACGGATGCAAGCAGTGGAAGGCAAAATAAACATAGCGGTCGTTCTGTTGCGCCATCTCTCGAACTTTACAGACTTCAACAGATTGGAACGGGATGAGCGGGTACATCTTTATTATACCAATAATACGGAAGAACTGGCCAAGGCTGATATAATTCTGCTTCCTGGCAGCAAAAGTACTTTGGATGACTTGTATGAGTTGAGGCGGAACGGGGTAGCGCAAGCTGTCCTGCGTGCGTATAGGGAAGGGGCTGCTGTGATGGGAATTTGTGGGGGATATCAATTGATGGGACTTGAGGTGCACGATCCGGAAGGAGTGGAGGGAGAGATCCGCCGGTTGCCGGGACTGGGACTGCTTCCCGTCATTACTACGATGCAAGGGGAGAAGGTGACGCGGCAGGTGAATTTTCATTTTCTTGAGAATGCGGAAACTTGTCAAGGATATGAAATACACATGGGAGAAACCCGCCCGGCTCCGGGAATGTCTGTCGTTCCTTTGAACAAACTGGAAAACGGTGGAGAGGACGGTTGTTTTGTCAACCAAAAATGTATGGGAAGTTATATTCATGGAATATTGGATAATCAAGCATTTATAGATTATCTGCTGGAACCATACGCGGAAAAACTGGAGCATCATACGATGGTGGATTACCGGACTTATAAAGAAGAACAATATGATAAACTGGCAGAGCATGTACGCAGTCATCTTAATCTGCCTTTGTTGTACCAAATAATGAGTAGGAATGATTGAAGGACATGGTGATGATGCTTATAAGTATAAAGCAATAAAGATAAATTTCAGTTCAAACGTATATAATCATGTAGACCATAGCGGATTATACCAGTATTTGTCTCGGCAGATGGAAAGTATCCGTACTTATCCCGAACCGGAACCTTATTCGCTGGAAAAGGTTTTGGCGGAACGGTTTCGTCTTTCGTCTGAAGAAGTTTGTGTGACCAATGGGGCTACAGAAGCCATTTACTTAATAGCTCAGACATTCAGGAATCAGATTTCGGCTATCTTGATGCCGACTTTCAGCGAATATGCGGATGCTTGTCGTCTGCATGGTCATAAAGTAGTTCCTATATATAACTTGAACCGTTTGCCGGATAGGGGGAAGTTGATATGGTTATGTAATCCTAATAATCCCACCGGAGAGGTTAGGGAAAAGGAAGCCTTGACAGCCTGTATAAAACAAAATCCACAGCGTATTTTTATCATAGACCAGTCGTATGAATTCTTTACACAGAAGGCTTTGCTTACAGTCAGGGAGGCTGCGGAATTTCCGAATGTTATCCTGTTGCATTCCATGACAAAACGTTTTGCCGTGCCCGGTTTGCGTTTAGGATATATCACTGCATGTAAAGAACTGCTGCATGAAATCCGGACACAGCGGATGCCTTGGTCTGTTAATCAATTGGCTATAGAGGCCGGGCATTATTTACTGTCTTCTTCTCAATGTGATATAGATATCTCCTTGTTACTGAAAGAGAAAGAGAGGTTAGCTCAATCTTTACTTTCAATAGGGGGAATGGAGATATGGCCATCGGATACTCACTATATGTTAGTTCAATTGCGTATGGGAAAGGCGGCGGCTTTGAAAGAATATCTGGCAACAGAGCAGGGTATTCTTATTCGTGACGCATCCAATTTTGAAGGGCTGAATGAACACTTCTTCCGTATTGCTACACAAACTCCGGAAGAAAATGACAAACTGGTAGAAAGTATAAAGAAATGGACATATATGTATTAATCTTTCCGTTGTTGATAGGATGGATCTTGGATAAATTGCTCGGAGACCCGGCAGGGTTGCCGCATCCGGTGGTAGGATTCGGGAAGTTGATCTCTTTTTGTGAGAAACGATGGAACTGTGGGACACATCGGATATTGAAAGGAGGGGTGGCAGCTATTATACTTATTTTATTGGTATATGTAGGATCAGCTTCAGTATTACATTATCTGTTTGCGCTGAACCGTTGGTTGGGTATTGTCCTGTCCGCTGTGCTTGTTTTCTATTGTCTGGCAGGAACGACACTTATCAATGAAGTAAGACAGGTTTTTCTGGCTGCAGACCATTCTTTGGAGGAAGGAAGAAAGCGGGTCTCCCGTATCGTGGGGCGTGATACTTCGGAACTGACAGATCAGGAAGTGCGTACGGCTGCTTTGGAAACATTGGCTGAGAACTTGAGTGACGGGGTTATTGCTCCATTATTCTGGTATTTGCTTTTGGGAGTTCCCGGTATGCTTGCTTATAAGATGGTCAATACGCTTGATTCTATGATAGGCTATAAGAATGAACGTTATCTTCGGTTCGGTTGTGTCGCTGCACATATTGATGATATGGCGAACTATGTTCCGGCTCGTTTAACCGCGTTTTTAATGGTGCTGTGTGCAGGACGTCCCGGTTTGCTGAGATTTGTAGGTAAATATGGTAACCGGCACGCCAGTCCTAATTCTGGTTATCCGGAGTCTGCTTTAGCAGGTATCTTGAATTGCCGTTTTGGAGGTCCTCATGTTTATTTTGGAGAAATAGTCTATAAACCTTTTATTGGAGATAAGGACCGGTTAGTCCAGACACAGGATATGCATAAGGCTGTCAATATAAACAGAAGAGCGGAAATTTTGATGGTTATAGTAAATATTGTTTGCTTATATTTGGTCAGCTGAAAAATATATATTACTTTTGTTACCGTTTTAGAGATGCGGCAGTAGCTCAGTTGGTAGAGCATCAGCTTCCCAAGCTGAGGGTCGCGGGTTCGAGTCCCGTTTGCCGCTCTGCTGATAATCAAGTAGTTAGATTTATTTCTAACTACTTTTTTTATTTGTTAATTGATTATTCGTGTTGTTATTGTGGGCTATTTCTTATATTTGCGGTGCAAATCAGATGCAAATTTAAGCGGTTTGCACCGTAAATAAATGACTATGGCTACCGTTAATTTCTATCTTGACACAAGAAGGGCAAAGGCTAACAATAAATACCCTATTAAGTTACGTATCCAGCATGAAAGCAAATTATTGCTTTCTACGGGGTTTAATTCTACTATTGAGGCATGGGATGGAAGTTGCTATAATAAGAAAGAGCCAAATTATAAATATAAAAATGCAGCATTGCGCAATATATTTGTCGCTGTAGAGAATTAACTTCTTGTCATGCATTCATCTAAAGGATATGAGGAAAGGACTTCGTTGACTCACGGATTTCCAAAACTGCCGGTTCTCTATGCCTACCGTTCTGAACCTTATTGTAAGAAGATAAAGACCTTCCGTGTCCGGTTGGAGAAGCTATTTTTTATTTTCTAAATAATAGAAAAATATTTTGTTTTTCAGAAGACAAATAATATCTTTGTGTCAAATTAATGCGTTATGAGAATAATATCATTTGCAGCCATAAGAAATTACGCCCAAAAGCACGCTGATGCTGATGTACCTTTGCGTGATTGGTATAAAAAGACAGAAAAGGCAGATTGGTCGTGTTTGGCTGATATAAAGCAAACATTCAATAGTGTTGATTATGTAGGTAATGATAGATTTGTCTTTAACATCAAAGGCAATGATTACAGGTTGGTTGCTATGATTTTGTTTGCTGCTAAAAAAGTGTTTATCCGTTGGATAGGTACTCATAAAGAGTATGATAACAAAGATTGTTCAAATGCTTAAATTTGTTTGGTATGGCAAAGATAAAAACAGAAAAACAGTACAAGGCAGCTTGTTCAAGAATTGAAGAACTGCTTAAGGTCGTTAGTAATGATACTTCAACCGATGATAAAAATTTCCTCGAATTGGACTTGATTTCCGATTTGGTCGCAGACTATGAAGAGGAGCATTTCCCTATAGAAGCTCCTTCTTTGGTGGATGTTATTAAGCTTCGTATGTATGAAATGGGGCTTACCCAAACAAAACTGTCAGAATTGTTAAATGTAAGTCCTTCCCGGATTAGCGAATACCTTTCAGGAAAGTGTGAACCAACATTGAAGGTTGCTCGTGAAATAAGCCGAAAACTAAATATTGATGCTAATATAGTGTTGGGTGTATAAGTTTTGTTTGTGATATATTTTAGGCGTGATTCCATTTGGTTTCGCGCCTTTTTTATATCATTTTACGACAATCGTTTCATTGTCGTATATCGCCCGTCCTATTATTTCTTCCCCTCTTTATTTATAGCGAAATCTACCGTATAAAATTATAAATCAAATTCATACGGTATGACAATCTTAGAACAAATCTTGGCAGGACTACAACAAAAATTCACTGGGGTGGACACTGCTATTCTTACCCGAATTGCCACCAAAAAGGCAGAGGGGGTAACGGACGAGATAAAGGTAAACTCCATCGTAGAGGGTATCAGTTTTTTGGACGTGCTTAACTCATACGGCGATTTCCGTGCTGGGGATGCTTCCCGTACTTCTTGAACTACGAGAAAAGGCATAATCTTAAAGACGGTAAGCCAATTGAGAACCCTAATTCCAATCCTAACCCTAATCCGAAGCCGGAAGATAAGACGGATGACATGGCGGCTATTATTGCCAACGCAGTGAGTACAGCTGTAAAGCCTCTTTCCGATGAACTTGCACAATTTAAGACTGAAAAGTCACAAGCTACCCGGCAGGAGCAGATTATGGCAAAGGCAAAGGAGTATGGTATTCCCGAAAACTACGCCAAACGATGCGCCATTAAGGACGATGAGGACTTGGATGTTTATTTCAAGGACTTGAAACAGGAGTTTGCAAATGACGGCTTCATAATAGAAAAACTTTAAATTTATGACTACCCCGGCTTGCGAAAGTCGGGATAGTTTTGTATGTTTGTTGTAAAATGAATTATTTATGAAATACACTGTTAAAGAATATATTGCGAAATGCAATAAGAATCATCGTTACCTGTCATGGGAACATTGTTATGAAGCCTTTGGTAATCCTAATAATTCAATAGACCATTTGGCTTTGCATTTGGCTTTCTATCTTGCTAGCTGGGGAATGTACAGGGGGTCCACTGAGTTGCTACAAAAAGATTATAAAATTCATATTCCAATAGTAGAATATATAAAGCCATTAGCTTTAAAACGTGATAGTGTAATTGAAGTTGATAAAATACAAGAGGTTATGAATGAAATTAAAAATGGATATGAAAATATTGATATAAAAGCTTCAAAAACATTGCAAACAAAGGTCTTGTTGGGTACATTAGGATGTATTCCGGCTTTTGACCGTTTTTTTGTAGATGGATGGAAACTGAAAGAAGAGTCTATACCTACCATTAGCTCTGTCTATGAATTTGCAAAAAATCATATAAGAGATATAGAAGAATGCCAATTGATGATGGATAGAAACATACTTTATCCTCCAATGAAGATTGTAGATATGTATTTTTGGCAGTTAGGATATAATGAGTCCCAAAAGAAAAAAACTAAGGCAGCCAAATAAGCTGCCTTTTCCTGTTCTTCTGGAAATTTTCTTTACTTTACTGCAAAACACACCGATACTTCACTAAGTTTGCCCTTATGCAGTTGATAAAATAACATTCTACCATGTCCCCTTTAAACTCTTGAAGTTTACTGTTTAAAAATTGATTCTTTTTATTTATTTTGTAGATAAATAAAGATATTTCTTTATTGGGAAAATGCAAAGAGCAACTTAAAAAGCCAATTGTATAAATGATTGGTTTTTCGGTATTTTTTAATCCGGGCAAATATAGTGTAAATAATTATTCTATAATATATAAAACATTGATTAATATGTATTTATGAGAGTGTTTAATAAACTTCCCTGAAGGTCGCGGATTCGAGTCCCGTTTGTCGCTCTTTTTTTATTTTTCTTCCCTTTCCAATTCTTTTATCTCTTTATTGAGGAACACGGACAGGATGGTTCTTAAAACAACAATACCTCCCAATAGGGCCAATTCATTCAAGGTTGGTTCCAATACTGTTTTCAGAATATCCGAAGCTATCAGAAATTCTAAACCAAGAAGCAGATAAGTTCCGAATGTGGCTCTTAGTTTTCGTATATTGGTAGTGGAATATCCTCCGGTAAAACGTCGTATTTCATTCTTCAAAAAAGAGATGATACCTATCAAAGCTCCGTATGTGACAATCAAAAGGCTTGTCACACTTATAACAGCAGCTAATAAATCCAAGAAATGAGTAAGCATATTTATTTGTCTTTATGAATAGAACAAATAACTAAGCGATATGTTCTTACATCACGATAACTCAATCTTAACAATACCTCCATAAGGAGTGAGTGCGCCAAATGCCTCTTCGGGTTTAATGATACCTGCATAAATCTGTGCGTTCAGTAAAATACCACCATGAGCAAAGATCGCGACTTGTTTATACGGCTTTTGGCGAAGCTCGTCCAGAAAAGCGGCAACGCGCCGGTATTGGTCTTCAAAAGATTCTCCATGGGTCGCTTTTACATGTAGATAATCTGCATACCATTTTTCCAGATTAGCGTCGGCAATTTCATCGAACCGATGCATTTCCCAATCTCCGAAGTTTATTTCTTTCAAGCGGTCGTCCCGTTCGGCATCCGGGTATCCGCAGAAGGTGGCCAGGCGTACACAACGGGTCAACGGACTGGTATAAACCTTGTCAAAAGATAACCCTTGTAAATGAGCTGCTGTTTGAGTTGCTTCTGCCTCAAAAGTGGGTTTCAAAGGAACATCTGTCTGTCCGTAACAAACGCCTTGGGGAACATCGACGGAGGTATGGCGTATGAAGTATATTACCATAGGTTTGTGTAGATTAAGTTTATTGTTAGATAAAAAGAGAGTTCACATAATAAGAATGCCGCTCCGCAACAGTCGCCGGTATATCCTTGCAAACGTCTGCGCATCAGTGACATTAAAAGGATAAATACCAGGGCAGGAGCAATGGCTGCCCACCAATATTCTCTATCCAGCCATAAAAGCATAGGCAGGACTCCGCCTATAAAAGCGGATACTAAAGCGCCCGGACTCATGCGGTCATAAATAACCTTTGCTTTCGATTCCTCTTCTTTACGGGCGTATGGAAGCGTATTGATGATTTGTGCGGCACAAAACTTGCTCCAGGCATCCCCGCTTAGTATGGCCGCACATGCCAAAGGTACAGAAAGTGTGGCGAGTGTGTTCCATATCAATCCGTAGTAGAATATTAGTCCGAGCACTCCGTATGTGCCGATATGTGAATCCTTCATGATGGACAGAATCTTGTCACGTGATGTACCGCCCCCGAAGCCGTCGCAGAAGTCTGCCCATCCATCTTCGTGTAAAGCACCCGTTACTAATAACCGGACAGCCAGCGCCATGAGCACAGCTGTCTGCACAGGCAGAAATTCTGCTGTGATCCATAGAGTGCCTGCCATGATACCTCCTGTCAACCATCCTACAAAAGGCCAGTAATCCACTACTCGTTTAAAGTAAGCAGGGGGTACATCGGCTATTTTCCAAAACGGAAGACGTGTGAAAAAAATGAGGGAGGCAAGCAGTTTCATGGCTAAAAATATTTAGTGATGGAGGCATGGGCGAAGTTGTCCATCTCATTCATCATGTTTACAGAAGAAACGACGATAGGATAAGCGCATATCGCTCCTGTGCCTTCTCCCAGGCGGAGACCTAAATTTAATAAAGGGTGTACTTTCATGGCGTCCAATACCAGTTTATGACCGGTTTCGTCTCCCTGATGTCCGAATATGGCATACGACAGAACTTCCGGATGAAGTTTTGAGGCGGCCAGTATGCAGTTGGTCATGATGAAGCCGTCCACCAGAATAATCATTTTCAATTCTGCCGCCCGGAGCATGCCGCCTATTGCCATTACCATCTCATATCCTCCGAACCAGGCGATGACATTCTCGGCAGAACCGTCACCGGCATAATGGTCAACCGATTGTTTCAATACATTGTATTTATGGCGGATACCTTCTGAATCCAGTCCGCTTCCCGCACCTACACATTGCTCTAATGAAATACCTGTCAGCAAGTGCATCCAGATAGAGGAAGGCGAGGTGTTGCCGATACCCATTTCACCAAAACTGACCACATTGCAGCCGTCAGCATGAATCATGTCCGTTATCTTTGCTCCATGTTCCAAACATAATTCCATTTCTTCCATGCTCATGGCAGGGCCTTTCAGGAAACTGCGTGTGCCACGTCCCACACTACAGTTGATAATGCCTTTCTCGTATGGAAGATCATAATCGACTCCTGAGTCTACCAATACAAGCTTAAAACCATGTTGGCGACATAAAAAGTTAACTCCGGCGCCACCATGCAGGAAATTACTTAGTTGCTGCCATGTGATTTCTTTGGGGGACTTGCTTACCCCTTCTTCTACGATACCATGATCGGCTGCAAAAAGTACGTTGTGCGGATGGCTTAATGTAGGGGAGAGGGTTTGCTGGATTAATCCGATTTGTAATGCAAGGTCTTCCAGAACGCCCAATGAGCCTTTGGGCTTTGTCAAATTGTTGATTTTGTCTATCAATGCCTCCCGAAGGTTTTCATCGGGATACTCAATATGAAAGTTTCTCATTGTATTTATTATTTTATAGGAACGGGAATTCCCGATACCATCAAATATACCTGGTCTGCTTTTGAAGCTATATATTGGTTCATCCAGCCCTGTAAATCTGTAAAGCGGCGTTGAATGGCGTTTTCGGATACAGCTCCGGAACCTATTTCATTGGTTACGAAAATAAAAGTGGCATCCTGTCGGGTAAAGTTGTCAAACTCCTGTTTGACTGCCTGCAATGCAGCCTCTACATCCGCATCCAAATCAAAGAAAAAGTTGGTGCACCATAAGGTGACACAATCGATCAATACGACGCAATCTTTTACTTGATGGCGGCTCAGTTCCTTTTCCTCCTCTATATTCGTCCATTCCGGTCCGCGTCTTTCCTGATGTTTGATGACGCGTTGGCGGAATTCTTCATCCCAGATGCGGGAAGTGGCCATATAGATGGGAGCGGGCGATAAACTTAAAGCCAATTTCTCCGCGTATGAGCTTTTGCCCGAACGCTGGCCGCCTGTGATTAAGATAATACGTTTCATTGTTCTACTTCTCGGCGGCACGCAGAATCAGCGTAGTCGCACCTAATGTGATGATGGCGCCTTCCTCAATCCGTATCCGGTCCTTGTTCCCTAAAATCTCGTTCATCAGAAATGTTCCTGTAATGCTGTCATTATCAAGCAGGGTGTAAATGACTTCCCCTTGCTTGTTGCGTTTCACGTTAATGATGCAATGCCGTCTGTCCATGCTCGGATCTGATGTTTCGATGGGGATATCCACTTCAGTACCTTTGCTTCTGCGTCCTATCAGGTTGTCACCTTCCATCAAGGGCAATACTTGTTTGTAGCCGAATACATTTTCTACTACCACAATACTTCCAAAATCCTCTTTATTGGCTTGTTCGTCCAATATTTCTTCTTTGCGGGTTGCTTTCAGCTTGGACTTTCCGATACGGATGCTGAATTGTTTTTTACACTGGTCGCATACAAAGACCAACGACTGGCCTTCTGTGTATTTGGTCTCATCAAAAGTTATATAGTTGTCACATTTGGGACACAAAACTCTTTTCATAAAAAATGATCTTGTTTATTTGGAACTCAACACCCATGCATTCTTGAACGCATCGTTCTGTTTCAGTTCATTTATTTTTTTATAAGCGGCGGCTTTATCTGCAAAACTGCACAAAGACAGGCGATAACGTCCGTTACCTTCTATGACTGTTACATCTTTGTATCCTTTTTGCTTGTACTCATTGAGTACTTGCTGGGCGTCATTGGCTGTCGGCAAACTGGATACGATGATATAATATTTGCTTTTTTTACTGTTCGACGGTGTTGCCGTTTCTTTCTTTTCAGAGGCGGGCGTGCTTACGGCGACAGGTTTGTCAACCGGCTTGGCCGATGGCTGTTCTGTATTGTCCAACTTTGGTGCAACAGCATTCCTGGTGGGTGCTTCGTGTGCTTTGCCTACCTTCTCTACTTTTACCGCTACTGGTTTCAGCGTGTTCCGATTATTTTTGATATTCGATTTCTTGGGTTGTTGCGGCTTGGAAGGAACAGTAATCAAGGTCGTCGCCAAGGATTGTGAGCGAATGGCGTCAAACAGACCGTCCGTACCTAAGGAGGCATAATTGCCCTTGTCCACATACGTGTTCTCTACCGGAACGGACAAGAAGAAAAACAAGACTACAGCTACAGCCACAGCTACTGCATTTCCTATCCACTGGCGTTTGAAACGTACTGTTCTTTTTCTTTTTTCCTGTCGGGGAAGCAATTCCCTGGTTGCGGTAGAAACCGTTGAAGCAAGATGCTCCAATCTGTTGATAGAAAAAGAACTAAGCCCGTATAAGGCAGGCGATAACGCACCGTCCTCATTGGGATGAAACTCGTATGTGCTATGAATATTATAATGTAAGACACCTATGCCATGCATCTCTGCACATCCATTTTGGTATAGTTGTTCTTTTAATCCGGCCACCTCTTTTTCTATCATGCGTGTGGCATCAGGAAAATCGGTGTGATGGGCTTGCATATACGATTGAACTAATAAACCGTCGTTTATAGTCAATTGGGGATTGAAACCAATGGTACGTACAGGGGGAAGATAAAGATTTTCCTCCTTGACATACCGTGCCGGTTGATAGTGCGCTATAAAACCGCCAAAGTCTGGAATAATCACACAATCATTTTCCAGTAACAGAATTTCTATATGTCTAGCCAATTCAATCATATCGCAAAATTAGCATTTTTATTCCGTTTCAACGCAACTTTTATGGAAGAAAATAACAACTCACTCATAATTTATTGTAATTTTGCAGCGAAAAAGTCAGACTAACGAATTAAATAAAATGAATATAGCGATTGTAGGAACCGGGTATGTAGGGCTTGTTACCGGAACGTGTTTTGCCGAAACCGGCGTGGATGTAACTTGTGTAGATGTGAATGCGGATAAGATTGCTAATCTGCAAAAGGGTATTATCCCTATTTATGAACCGGGGTTGGAAGATATGGTCTTGCGTAATGTGAAAGCCGGACGTCTTCATTTCACCACTTCTTTAGAGAGTTGTCTGGATAATGTGGATATTGTGTTCAGTGCTGTGGGCACGCCTCCCGATGAGGACGGAAGCGCCGACTTGCGCTATGTGCTTGAAGTTGCCAGGACGATTGGTGCTAACATGAAGAAATATACCTTGGTCGTGACCAAGAGTACGGTGCCTGTGGGTACGGCTCGGAAAGTGAAAGCGGCCATCCGGGAGGAATTGGAGAAAAGAGGGGAGTCTATAGATTTCGATGTGGCTTCTAATCCGGAATTCTTGAAAGAAGGTAATGCTATTGATGACTTTATGAGTCCGGACCGTGTGGTGGTGGGAGTGGAGTCGGAAAGGGCTAAAAAGCTGATGACCAAGCTTTATAAACCTTTCATGTTGGTTAACTTCCGCGTTATCTTCATGGATATTCCTTCTGCCGAGATGACTAAATATGCGGCAAACTCCATGCTGGCCACTCGTATCAGTTTTATGAACGATATTGCCAACCTGTGCGAGCTGGTGGGAGCTGACGTAAATATGGTACGTGATGGAATAGGTTCCGACAGCCGTATCGGTCGTAAGTTCCTGTATCCGGGATGCGGTTACGGTGGCTCTTGTTTTCCGAAGGATGTGAAGGCGCTGATTAAAACTGCCGAGCAGAACGGCTATTCCATGCAGGTGCTGAAAGCGGTGGAAGATGTGAACGAAAATCAGAAAGGCATTTTGTTCGAGAAACTGGTAAAAGTGTTCAATGGAGATTTGAAAGGCAAGACAGTGGCTTTGTGGGGACTTGCATTCAAGCCCGGTACGGACGATATGCGTGAGGCTCCGGCTTTGGTACTTATTGAGAAATTGAAACAGTCGGGTTGCAATGTCCGCGCATACGATCCTGCTGCTATGGATGAGTCCCGCCGCCGGATAGGAGAGTCGGTTTATTATGCGCACGACATGTATGACGCGGCTCTTGATGCGGATGCGCTGATTCTGGTAACCGAGTGGAAAGAGTTCCGTCTTCCTACCTGGGGAGTCATCAAGAAGGCGATGAAGCAGCCTGTAGTGCTTGATGGACGAAATATTTACGATGGTGATGAACTGCAGGAAATGGGGTTTGTTTATCATTGCATTGGTCGATAAATAAAATAGAGAGAAGAACCATGTACAAACGTTTTTCGATAATAGTGTTGGCTGTCGCGCTGTCTTCTTGTGGGACTCCGCAACAAAAAACATCCGCCCTGGAAGAAAACAAGGAAGCAAAATCTTTGTTGGAAGGTATATGGTTGGACGATAATACGGAAGCGGCATTGCTGAGGGTGAAAGGCGACACCTTGTTTTATGCAGATGCCGCTACAGCTCCCGTTGCTTTTAAAATCATAGGCGATTCGTTGATCACGTATGGTGCACGGACTAATGGTTATAAGATAGAGAAGCAAGGGGAGCATATTTTTTGGTTTCATTCGGCTGTAGGAGATGTGATACGTCTGCATAAGGCCGATACGGAGAATGATTCTCTGGCGTTTATCCATACTCAGGAAGTCCCTGTTTATAACGAGGTGATAAAGAAAGATTCGGTGGTGACATTCGACAATGTCCGTTATCGCGGATATGTGTACATTAATCCGTCAAAGATTAAAGTGATGCGTCCGGGAGTTTCGGAGGAAGGACTTGGGGTGGATAATGTATATTATGACAATATCATACATATCTGCGTGTATGAGGGCAGGAAGAGTCTTTATGCCAAAGATATAACGAAACAAATGTTCAAAGATATAGTTCCGGATGATTTTTTGCAATGGGCTATATTGTCGGATATGGATTTTATGGGTGTTGATTCCAAAGGGTATCATTATCAGGCCACGGTGTGTGTGCCTGACGATGCGTCTTGTTATATGGTTAATATCACTGCCGGCAAGGATGGAGGACTTTCATTCGAGCTGGTCAGGTAGTCGTGATGGTTGCATCTTTTTTTCATTCAGCACATAGGTTTATCAGGCATAACCAGGAATCAGCCTGACAGTAGGGAAGCGGAGAGTCCGAGAAGTCGGATCGTGAAAGGTCCGGGGATCAACAGTGGGATACATGACTATCGTATTATTGTAAAAAAAAGTATGTGGACTTCGTGGGCCAAGTAAGTGGTGTTACTTTGCCTGCGGACATATATTACTTTGTTCACGAACATATATTACTTTTTTTAGTGGAATATGGGCCGGCAGAAATTTAGTGGGAAGTGACCAGGAACTTTTATAAAGAAAACTCGGACGATGAGTGGACGGAGTGATCTTTATTTTTATGGAACACGTTTATAAACCGAGATTTTTTTTTGTAATTCTGGAATAAATTTCTTATTGCCTTATATTATAAAGGCTTGGGGAGGATTACCCGATTTTGAGGTAACGAGTTGGCAACCGTGCTTATTTCTGCGCTCTGCTGTGAGTTGCTATCAAGTCAGTCGTTCTATGCGCAAATATACGAATAAAAATCAATTGTACTATATAAAAATGGAAATTGAAAGTTAGTTAAGGAAGAAACGGCAAAGAATTAAACGTAAAATCAATGCTTTCTTTGGTTTATCATGAAAAACTATTCATATTATATATCTATAAACATTTATAATTAGATATATGATATACGGATACATTAGAGTAAGCAGTGACAAGCAGACGGTAGAAAACCAACGTTTTGAAATCAATAATTTCTGCGACAATCAAAAACTGAAAATTGATGGTTGGATTGAGGAAACCATTAGTGGAACAAAAGCCTACAACAAACGAGAACTTGGAAAGTTGCTCAACAAGGTACAGAAAGATGATTTGATTATCTGTGCTGAATTGTCCAGATTGGGGCGTAATCTCTTTATGATAATGGAAATTCTGAATATTTGCATGGGAAAGGAATGTAGGGTTTGGACTATCAAGGATAACTATCGGTTGGGGGAGGACATTCAAAGTAAGGTGTTGGCTTTTGCTTTTGGACTGTCAGCTGAGATTGAGCGTAACCTTATTAGCCAACGAACCAAAGAAGCTTTGGCACGAAAAAAGACAGAGGGGGTGGTATTGGGACGTCCTAAAGGGAAAAAGAGTGCCCCGGAGAAGTACAAACTCCATGGTAAGAAAATTCTCATACAAGAACTATTGAAAGCTGAAGTTTCACAGCGCAAAATCGCTAAAATTTGTAAAGTGGATAGAAATACGCTCGCTCGATTTATCAAGACTTTTATGGTAGAAACATAAGGAGCGATTTTGTGCAGCAAGAGTGTGTGGAGTGCGACTTCGTTTCCTCTGATTCGTGGGTGATACTCTCGCCTATTGAGCAGAGTATCAAACGGAAAATTGAGGCTGTGGGAACTCCATTGAAGGATTGGGACATTCAAATCAACTACGGTATTAAGACAGGATTCAATGACGCATTTATCATCAACACTGAAAAGCGTGATGAGATATTGGCGAATTGTCAGACAGAAGACGAGCGCCAAAAAACGGCTGAACTTATACGACCGTTATTCTATCTATGCCGACCAAAAACACAGCCTGTCCAAGGGATGGAGTCTAGGGTATGGCGCATCTTATCGGCTTGTGAACGACCGGGATTTTCAAACATACAGCAAAGTGACAGGTAACATAAATCCATCAAATACATACTCTAATCTGCAAGAGCAAACAACTGATTTTTATGCTTCATTAAGCAAGAACTTTGCAGCCGGATTGTCGATGACTCTTTCTGCCACAGCAGAGCATTATAGCATTAGAGATTATCAAAAATGGGCAATCTATCCGCAAGTTTCATTGACTTACAGTAAAACACCCAAACATACATTCCAGCTTTCGTTGACTACAGACAAGACTTATCCAAGCTATTGGGAGATGCAATCTACGGTCAGCTACCTTAATGGATATTCCGAATTATGGGGAACGCCCGGATTGAAACCATCCGCTTCTTACAATTTGAACGGAAGCTATATTTTGAAGCGGAAGTACATCTTTAATCTGTTTTTTATGCATGCGTTGGATTTTTTTGCACAAACCCCTTATCAATCCACAGAAAGGCTGGCATTAATCTATAAAAACACAAATTGGAACTATATGCAATCGTGGGGTGCCAATGCTATAGTGCCTTTTAATGTTGGAAGTAGGCTCAATTCCCGATTGACTTTGACAGGCATGCAAGTGCGTCAGCGTTGTGACGATTTTTTCGACATCCCTTTTAATCGGAATAAATGGGCTTTTAATGCGGCATTAGACAATACGTTCAAGGTGACCCGGAATTTGGCTTTTGAGTTAATGGGATTTGTACAGACACCAACCATACAAGGAACATTCAATATCGAACTCATTTTCAATCTTAATGCCGGAATGAAATGGAATTTCGGCAATGAGAAATTTAGCTTGTCTGTTCGCGGTAATGATATATCCAATACTGGTATGCCTCAAGCAAATGTCCGTTTTAAGGGACAATATGTAGATATGAACAGTGGTTTTTATTCACGGACTTTCTCAATGGACTTTATGTACCGTTTTGGCGGGTACAAACGAAAAGAGATAAAAAAGGTGGACGCATCACGATTCGGGTATTAATTCCCCAGGAACATGAAAACAAATAGCACTTTCTCACCGCTGATGAAACATAGTCACTTTCATCTCAATAAAAATAAAATAGGAAGAAAACCGGCCGGTCTTCTTCCTAATTCTTTTTATATATCGCGTGCGCTTCCTATTCTTTTGGGGTATTTTTTCTATTATTAGCACCGGACTTGCCTGCACCGTTTCTTTTTCCCTTATAATTCCCTTGTTTTCTAGGTCCGCCACCTTTGTGATTGCTACGACCGGCACTGCTGCGCGGACTGTATTCGGGAGCTTCTCCCAGTTCCTCGGGAACAGGGATTTTATAGATATCCTTGCCTAGGAAGTTCTCAATGGCTTTGAACTGAGTCTGCTCTTTCTCGCTGACAAAAGTAATGGCGCATCCATCATGGTTGGCGCGGGCTGTACGGCCGATGCGGTGTACATAATCCTCGCTGTCATGGGGTACATCGTAATTGATTACCAGACGAATGTCGTCAATGTCTATTCCTCGTGAAACAATATCGGTAGCGATCAGAATATTGATTCTGCCACTTTTGAATTCACGCATAATCTGTTCCCGCTGGGATTGCTCCAAGTCCGAGTGCATTTCACCTACGTTCAGCTTCATCCGCTTGAATGCTTGTGTCACTTCCTTCACTTTCAATTTGGAAGAGGCGAATATGATGACACGTTCAGGCGTCTGATCCTGGAAGAGGGATTGGATAATGCCCAATTTCTGGCGTTCATAACAGATGTAAGCCGTCTGGATAATCTTTTCCGCAGGTTTTGAGACCGCCAATTTAATTTCTACAGGATTGTTTAAGATCGTTTTGGCCAATTGCTGTATCTTGGCCGGCATGGTGGCCGAGAACATGATAGTCTGACGTTCTTTCGGCAGATACTTCACTATTTGCATAATGTCATCCGAGAATCCCATATCCAGCATACGGTCCGCTTCATCGAGAATAAAGAAAGAAACCTTGGACAAGTCTACGTAACCCAGGCTGAGATGACTTATCAGACGTCCCGGAGTGGCAATGACTACATCGGCTCCCAAAGTTAAACCTTTCTTTTCCTGCTCGAAGCGCACACCGTCGTTTCCTCCGTAAACAGCTACGCTGGATGCCGGTAGAAAATAAGAGAAACCTTCCATTTGCTGGTCTATCTGTTGCGCCAATTCGCGTGTGGGTGACATGATCACACAATTGATGGCATCTTCCGGATATCCACCTTTGCTTAATTGGTTAAGAACAGGCAAAAGGTATGCGGCTGTCTTGCCGGTTCCGGTCTGTGCCACTCCGATCAAATCTTTTCCTTCAAGAATGACCGGTATGGTATGTTCTTGTACAGGAGTACATTCTTCAAATCTCATGGCATCTAATGCCTGAAGCACTCCTTCTTCTAAATTTAGTTCTGAAAATTTCATATATATAGTTACTTCTTTCTTTAGAGTTTGCCGCGTTCTTCCAGGTAAGAGTCCTTGAAGCCCAGAAAATAGAGAACACCGTCCAGTCCGATTGTGTTAATGGACTGTTGTGCGTTAGCCACTACCTTGGGTTTTGCGTGGAATGCTATACCCAGACCGGCTTCGGACAACATGGGCAAGTCATTCGCTCCATCTCCTACAGCAATGGTTTGTGCTATGTCGACACGTTCTACTTGAGCAATCAGTTTCAGCAGTTCGGCTTTACGTTTTCCGTCAACTACATCTCCCAGATATCTTCCGGTTAATTTGCCATTTACTATTTCCAGCTCGTTGGCATATACGTAATCTATGCCGAATTTGTCTTTCAGATAATTGCCGAAGTAGGTGAATCCACCGGATAGGATGGCTATTTTGTAACCATATCTCTTCAACACGAACATCAGACGTTCCACACCTTCGGTGACCGGAAGGTTTTCTGCAATTTCTTTCATGACGCTTTCATCCAGTCCTTTCAGCAAAGCCACCCGCTCTGTAAAGCTTTCTATGAAATCAATTTCTCCACGCATGGCGCGTTCTGTGATTTCTCGCACCTGGTCACCCACACCGGCGCGTTCGGCCAGTTCATCTATACACTCTGTCTGTATCAAGGTGGAGTCCATATCGAAACAGATCAAGCGCCGCATACGTCGGTACATATTGTCCAGCTGGAAAGAAAAGTCCATTTCCAGTTCACTGCTCAGTTTCATCAACGCCTGTTGCATTTCCTCCCGTTGATGGGGAGTGCCACGGACGGAGAATTCGATGCAGGCCCGCACATTCGCTTTCCGCTCATCCAGTGGAATACGTCCTGTAAGACGTTTGATGGCATCGATGTTCAGGCCTTGTTCTGCTAATATTCCTGTGACTGCCGCGATTTGTCTGGCTGTCAGTTTGCGTCCCAGCAAAGTCAGGATATAGCGATTTTTTCCTTGCATGTTTACCCATTCTTCATATTCTTCCACTGTGACAGGGTAAAAACGGATATTGATGCCTAGTGCGGAAGCTTTAAACAGCAACTCTTTCATAATGTTACCCGAATCCTTTTCTTGGCTTTTGAATAAAATGCCTAATGACAAGGTACTATGAATATCAGCCTGACCGATATCCAGAATGGTAACATCGTACTTTGACAGGATCTCCGTAATGGAAGCGGTTAATCCCGGCCGGTCAAGGCCGGTAATTCTGATTAAAATAAGTTCAGTATTATTATTCATACTTTGTGGTTGCTATTTACAGATTGCAAAAGTACGTAAATAAATCCTTATCAGCTATATTTTCTGCATTCTTTTTTCTCGATGAAAAGGACGATTTTATGCTATATAACATATTTTTTGAGAAAAAACCTTGGAGTTAATTTCAAAACTCCTTACCTTTGTCGCAGATTTCTAATTCAAATGGCATTGATTATCAATGCTAAAGATAATGTTCCGGGCGGAAATTACTGTTTAAGGGCAGTCCCGGATAGTATTAACTAAGATCGAATTACATGATTAAAAATGTAAAGTGGATTTTTGTTGTATTAATTATTAGTTCCTTGATTTCGTTCTCTTTTATAGGGAAAGACACGCCGACAGAAGGTCTGACCATAGGAGACAAGGCTCCTGCATTTACTATCTGTGGCGAAAAGCAGTTGATTGACTTGAAAGATTTGAGAGGCAAATATGTACTGCTAAGTTTTTGGGCCAGCTATGATGCTCCGTCAAGGATGCAGAATGCGACATTGAATCATGCCGTTGCGCAGGCCGACAATGTAGAAATGGTTTCTGTTTCATTTGATGAATACAAGTCAATATTTAACGAAACCATTAAAAAAGACCAGATTTCAACTTCCAATTGTTTTGTGGAATTGGCTGGTATCTCATCGGATCTATATCAGACTTATCGCCTGAAAAGAGGCTTTAAGAACTTTTTGTTAGATGAAAATGGCGTTATTGTTGCCAAAGACATCACAGCATCCGAACTCTCTTCTTATTTGAATTGAAAGAGAGCCTTTCCGAAAGGAAGAAAAATACAACAAAAATAATAACCGTGGATTCTCAATGGAATCTGCGGTTTTTTTATGTTTTTCCTATCACATACTGTTTTATTGATTTACATCATTCCTCTTTAACATTCAAATGGTTACCTTTGTCGAAAAATAAAAAGATTATGAAGGAGATTAAGAATATTGTATTTGATTTCGGTGGGGTTCTTATCGGTATTGACCGTGACAAGGCGGTTAAGGCTTTTCAGGAAGCCGGTGTGAAAGAAGCGGAGCAGTTGCTGGGCGAGTATCATCAGCAGGGAATATTCCAGGAGGTGGAGGATGGGCGCATGGACGCCGAAACTTTTCGTAAGGAACTTAGCGGAATGTGTGGTAAAGAACTTACTTATAAGGAGGTGGAAAGTGGATGGAAAGGTTTTGTGACAGAGGTTCCGCAGTATAAACTGGATTATCTGAATGAACTCCGTAAGAAATATAAGGTTTATATTCTGAGCAATACCAATCCGTATATGATGGGATGGGCGAGAAGCAGTGAACTGACTCTTGCGGGCAAGCCATTGGATGCGTATGTAGATAAAATATATGCGTCGTATGAAATCGGAGTCACAAAGCCCGGGCGTGGTATCTTTGATTATATGATAAAAGACACTGGCTTGGATCCTGCCGAAACAATTTTTGTAGATGATGGTGCATCAAATATTGCGATGGGGCAAGAATTGGGATTCGTCACTTTGCAGCCGGAGAACGGAGAAGACTGGAGAGCGGAGCTGGACAAGATGCTGGAAAGATAATCTGATGAAGGCTAAAAAATGAAGAAATTCATCATTCTTCATTTTTTAGTCTTTATCCTTTCTTCGTTCTTTATTTAGGAGCTTTCCTGTATAGATAGATAGCGATAAATGTATAAAGTATATTAGGAATCCATACCGCTACAATAGGAGGGGTGTTTCCGTTGACGGCAAAGGTCGCCGATACCGTTTGGAACAGAATATACGAGAAACTGAGTGCTAATCCCACCCCCAAGTGCAGTCCCATTCCTCCTTTCATCTTTCGGGATGATAAGGAGACCCCGATAGTGGTCAGGATAAAGGCGGCAAAGGACATGGCTATACGCTGGTAATATTCAATCTCAAATTCCTTTATATTAGCGAATCCACGCCTTTTCTGCTTGTCTATATATTCTTTCAGTTCAGGACTTGTCATGGTTTGTTGCTGCCCTTTCATGATCAGAAAATCCTGAGGCTCCATTTTGATTATCGTATCCAGACGGTCGCCACGGGTGATTTTCTCACGCATACCTTCCATCTCGCGTATCATATAGTTCTTGATGGTCCATTTGTGTACGGATGCTGTATCGTAAGTGACACTCCGGGCTGTGAGGTGGGCTACCAGCTTTTTGTCATCGAACTTGTCTAACGAGAAGCGGTATCCCGTTTTGTTGTAATTCTCATAACGCTCTATGTAGGCAATGACCCCGCTGTCTACTTCCAGTTGCACGTTTCGTACATATTCCTGTTTCTTTTTTTTCTTATAACGGTCCTCAAAGTCCAAACGGGTTACATTTCCCTTAGGTATGATGTATGCTCCCAGTCCGAAAGTAACGACGGAAATGATGGCAGCCGAAATCATATAGGGACGCATCATTCGTTTAAAACTCATCCCGGTGGAGAACATGGCAATGATTTCCGAGTTTTCCGCCAGTTTGGAGGTGAAGAAGATGACAGCGATAAAGACAAACAACGGGCTGAATAAGTTTGAGAAGTAGGGGATGAAGTTCATGTAATAATCAAATACAATTGCTTTCAGCGGAGCTTTATTATTGATGAACCTGTCTATATTCTCGTTCACGTCAAACACCACTGCAATGGAGATAATCAATGCAATAGCGAAAAAGTAGGTTCCCAGAAACTTTTTAATGATATATACGTCCAGTCTTTTCACCCATTTGTCCAGTTTCAGCCAGTTGATATCCGGCTGAAACCATTTTTTATTCTTCTGGGGTGAGTCTGTGTTTGTCTTGAACCAATTCTTCATCTTTTGTAGTTTATAATCTTGTAGATAAGCGTTTTATCATCATTGGTTTCCATGTGGAGAAATCTCCTTCAATGATGTGTTTACGGGCCTCGCCCGCTAACCACAGATAGAATGCCAGGTTGTGGATAGATGCAATTTGCATGGCCAGCAGCTCTTGTGCGTGGAACAGATGACGCAAGTAAGCACGGCTGTACATAGTATCCACATACGATGCGCCTTCGGCTTCGATGGGAGCGTAATCATCCTCCCACTTCTTGTTGCGCATGTTCATGATGCCGTCTTTGGTGAACAGCATGCCATTGCGTCCGTTACGGGTAGGCATTACACAGTCAAACATATCCACACCGCGCTCTATGCCTTCCAGTATATTTACCGGTGTGCCGACTCCCATCAGATAGCGGGGCTTGTCTTTGGGCAAGATTTCATTGACAACCTCTATCATTTCGTACATTTTCTCGGTTGGCTCACCTACGGCCAAGCCACCGATCGCGTTTCCGTCAGCCCCCTTGGAAGCAATGTATTCTGCTGATTGTTTGCGTAAGTCGGGATAAACGCAGCCTTGCACAATGGGGAATAACGATTGCTGATAACCATACTTGGGATCGGTTTCGTTGAAATGCTTTATACAGCGGTCCAGCCAACGATGGGTCAGCTGCATTGATTTTTTTGCATATTCATAATCTGCGGTTCCCGGAGTACATTCGTCAAAAGCCATCATGATATCCGCCCCAATAGTCCGTTCGATATCCATCACCCGTTCGGGGGTGAACAGGTGTTTCGAGCCGTCTATGTGTGAGCGGAATTCCACACCTTCCTCTCTCATCTTGCGGATACCTGATAAAGAGAATACTTGGAAACCACCGCTGTCGGTCAGCATAGGACGGTCGAAACCGTTGAATTTATGCAGACCTCCGGCACGTTCTATGATATCCAATCCCGGACGCAAATACAGGTGGTAAGTGTTTCCCAGGATTATCTGCGCTTTAATGTCCTCTTTCAACTCATGCAAATGCACGCCCTTCACCGTTCCCAATGTGCCCACAGGCATAAAGATAGGGGTTTCTATTTGCCCGTGATCAGTCGTTATCAATCCGGCACGGGCATTCGATTTGGGGTCTGTATATTGTAAGTCAAAAGTCATATTTATTTTTTTTCTTCTGTTTTCTGATTGGTAATATTGAAATCAATGGCTCCGTTTACTTTTTCATCGGTGAGAGCCAAAGCCAATACTTCCTTAATATCCGTCACATAATGGAATGTCAGACCTTCCAGATACATCGGTTGGATCTCTTCAATGTTCTTACGGTTCTCCTCACATAAAATGATGCCTTTGATTCCGGCGCGTTTGGCAGCTAGAATCTTTTCTTTGATACCGCCTACGGGCAGGACTTTTCCACGTAATGTGATCTCGCCTGTCATTGCCAGGTTTGCTTTCACTTTACGCTGGGTGAGGGCGGACGCCAATGAAGTCACCATGGTGATACCGGCTGACGGACCGTCTTTGGGGATGGCTCCTTCGGGTACATGGATGTGGATATTCCAATTATCAAAAATATCTTCTTGTAAATTCAGCAGTTTGGTATGTGCCTTGAGGTATTCCAAAGCCAGCATAGCCGACTCTTTCATTACGTCACCCAAGTTTCCGGTCAACGTAAGTTTACCGCCTTTCCCTTTGCTCAAACTGGTCTCTACAAACAAAATTTCACCTCCAACGGCTGTCCAAGCCAGTCCTGTGACAACACCGGCGTATTCATTTCCCTGATATTTGTCACGGCTGTATTCGGGCGTGCCCAGATATTTTCGTACATCGGCTGGCTTTATTTCATGCGTTACTTCATAGCCGTCGCGTGCAAATTCCAACGCTATTTTACGCATCACTTTGTTTATCTTCTTCTCCAGTTCGCGCACACCGCTTTCACGGGTGTAGTTCTCTACAATATATTCCAAAGCGGCTTTGGAGAACTTCACGTATTCTTTTTTGATACCGCTGGCTTCCAGTTCTTTGGGAACAAGATGGCGACGGGCTATTTCCACTTTTTCCTCTGTGATATATCCACTGACCTCAATCAGCTCCATACGGTCCAGCAGAGCAGGGGGGACGGTGCTCAGATTGTTTGCCGTAGCGATGAACATTACTTTAGACAAGTCGTAATCCACATCCAGATAATTGTCATGGAACGTGTTGTTCTGCTCGGGGTCAAGCACTTCCAGCATAGCGGAGCTGGGATCTCCGCGGTGGTCACTGCCCAGCTTGTCTATCTCATCCAGAATGATAACCGGATTGGAGGATTCGGCTTTTATCAGACTTTTGATGATACGGCCCGGCATGGCACCGATATACGTTTTACGATGACCACGGATCTCGGCTTCGTCATGCACACCGCCCAATGACATACGTACATATTTACGTTTCAACGATGCGGCTATGGAACGTCCTAAGGAAGTCTTGCCGACTCCCGGAGGACCGTAAAGGCAGATGATGGGCGATTTCATATCACCTTTCAGCTTCAGTACGGCCAAATGTTCAAGGATACGCTCCTTTACTTTCTCCAGACCGTAATGGTCTTTGTTCAATGTCTTTTCGGCATTGCTTATATTCAGATTGTCAGTGGTGAATACGTTCCAGGGCAATCCCAGCAGGGTTTGCAGATAGGTAAGCTGCACGTTGAAGTCTGGTGATTGGGAATTCGTTCTTTCCAGCTTGGAAATTTCTTTTTCAAAAAGTTCCGCCATCTCCGGACCCCATTTCTTGGCTCTTCCTTTTTGACGGAGCTCGTCTATCTCATCTTCCTGTCCGGCACCCAGTTCATCCTGTATGTTTTTAATTTGTTGCTGCAAGAAATATTCACGTTGCTGACGGTCAATGTCTTCGCGTGTACGCATCTGGATGCTCTGCTTGATGTCGGCCAATTGTATCTCGCGGTTCAAGACCTTGACCAGCATATACAGGCGGCTTTGTAAGTCGCCGGCTTTCAGCAACTTTATTTTTTCTTCCACCGAAACAGGAAAGTTTGCACAGATAAAGTTTACCAGAATCTCTGGATTATCCAGGTTCTTGATAGCAAAAACAGTATCCGGACTCATCTTTTCGGATGTTTCTATAAACTTGCTTGTCAGCTCTTTGCAAGTGTCAATCAATGCTTTGAATTCATCCGTTTCCAGTTGGTCATTCGCCTCCGGAATAGGAGTCACCATCCCTTTCAAATATGGAGAAGTTTTTGTGATGCTGTCCAGATGTACTTTCGGCCCGTTCGACTGCATGATTACTGTGGTATTTCCACCGGGCATCTCGAATACACGAAGAATCTTTCCGATGACTCCTATGTGGTACACATCATTAAAACCGGGATCATCCATGTCTCCCTGTATCTGACAAACTACCGCAATGGGAAGTTTTTTCTTGTATGCAGCATTTACCAATTTCAATGTGCTGGGACGTCCAATCGTTACCGGCATTACTACAGATGGAAACATTACCATGTTGCGTAAGGGCATGACTGGTATTTCTTTATTAAATTCCATTGCAGTAACTTCATCCGGATCTGTTTGGATTTCAGCTAACATAGAGATGTCATCGTTATCCGTATTCAACAAAATATCTTCTTTCTTATTCCTCTTCATAATTTATTCCTCTTTGTGTTAAATTGAGCCCAACGCCCAAAACGGGGACAAAGTTAATCATTCCTTGTTGAATAAGGAAAATTCGTGAGAACTAATTGAGTTTTAAAAATCAAATATTTCCTAATAATTGGAGTAATTAATCAGATTTGCCTATTTTTGGCAACAAATTTAATAAATGTAGTATGCCGAATCCATATTTTTCTTTTAAGCAATTTACTGTTTATCATGATCGATGTGCCATGAAGGTGGGCACGGACGGGGTTTTGTTGGGAGCTTGGGCCGATGTGGCTTCCGCTCGTCGTGTTTTAGATATCGGTACTGGAACCGGACTGATCTCTTTGATGATGGCACAGCGTTGCAACGCCCAGATAAAAGCTGTGGATATAGATGCGGATGCTGTGGAACAAGCTCGTGGAAATGTGGCAGCGTCTCCATGGAAAGACCGGATAGAAGTGGAGTTGCAGGATATTGGTCATTTTACCTCGGAGGCACTCTTTGATGTCATTGTATCCAATCCTCCTTACTTTGCCGACTCTTTGAAATGTCCTGACGGGCAGCGTAATATTGCCCGGCATACGGACAGCCTTGATTTTGACAAACTGGCAGAGTCAGCAGCTCGTTTGCTTCATCCCGAAGGTGTCTTTTCGGTGATTATCCCCACGGATGGCAAGGAATTCTTTTTGCGGGCTGCCACTCGTTACGGCTTGCATCTTTCACACCAGACCTTGATTCATACCACACCCGGAGCTGATCCCAAACGGGTGTTGCTCGCTTTTAAATTCTCTGTGGATCAATGTGTTACTGATAATTTAACGATCGAATTATCACGTCATGTATATAGTGAGGAATATATAGCCTTGACAAAAGATTTTTATTTGAGGATGTAGAGGATTCTATTATCCCGAACATCATAAAGAAACTGTTTCTATTTGCAGAATCTTTATTGATGTTCAGAAAAAAGACATTTCTTAATGCTTCTTGGATAAACGGCGCAATAAATTTTTGTTAAGTTCAAACAGATGGCTGTGCCGGAAAGCGAAAGTTTCAGCTTTAGGCTTCATCCCACTGAATATTTCGGATATCTGCTGTAGGAGACTAAAAGGTTCGTTCTCTTTTTTTTTATCAGAAACGATGATGTTGAGTCCCTGTGGAATCAACTCTACCTCGATGTCGTTTCCTCCCATGACCGGATCTCCGTCAAAATGCATTACTCCGGGTTTCGAACGATGTATTTTTATTTTTTTGGTGCGGAATGTCTTGATCCGGCTGTTTTGGTCTATGGTCTTGTTGAAAAGCTGGAAAGACAGGGAGGGTACATCCAGAACAGTGAACGGCTCCAATATTGTGACATCCATCAAGCCATCGGTCAACGAGGCTTGTGGAGCGATATATGCGTTGTTTCCATATTGGGATGCATTGCCGCAGGCTATCAGGAAAGCTTTGTATTTTACCGTTCCTTCTTCATTTTCTATTTCATAAGTCTCTGGTTTGTAACTCAGACTCTCGTGCAAGGTGTTTTCCAGATAGGTCAGTAATCCGCGTTTGCCTGAATCGGCGAACTTCAAACTGACAAACGCGTCAAAACCGACTCCGCATGTGCAGAAAAAGGGAATATTGTTTATTTTGCCGTAATCAATGCAGGCAACAGAACCTTCATTTATGATGTCAATGGCAGCTTTGGGTTCCATGGGAATTTGTAAATGACGTGCCAGTCCGTTTCCCGATCCGCATGGAATGATGCCCAACGCCGTATCCGTATGTATTAGTGCACGTCCTATTTCGTTTATAGTCCCGTCTCCTCCAATTGCCACTACTATATCCACTTTTTCTCCGGCAGCTTCCGCGGCGATTTTTTCAGCATGGCCGGCATATTGCGTTTTGACAATCGTATAATCATAGAGGGCACGGTTTATACGTTCGTCAATCCATTGTAAGATGGATCTTTTCCCCTGTGTCCCCGAAATAGGATTAACGACAAATACAATTTTCTTTTTTGTGGTCATACTTTTACTTTGGTAGTTTAGCTCTTTATTAAACGCAAAAGTAATACATTTTGTTTATAACTGCCCTAAATCCTAAAAGTTTTGATGTAACTAAATATTTTTTTTGAAAAAAAGTACAACAGGTTGTAGAATTTACTATCTTTGCAGCCTGTTTTGACAGGAACACCTCGATAACAGAATGTATTAGTGAGTTTATATACATTATTTTAAAGTAGGCCGATGAGGCTTACATATACAATAGGATATGGGATTATTACAAGACAAGTTAAGTAAATTCAGATTGCCTCAACTATACATGGAAAGAGGCGTTTACCCTTATTTTCGTGAGATAGACAGCCATCAGGACACAGAGGTTGTAATGGATGGTAAAAAGGTGCTGATGTTTGGCTCCAACTCATACATGGGGTTAACTTACGATGAACGGATTATCGAAGCAGCTATTGCTGCAACCCGTAAATATGGTACAGGTTGTGCAGGTTCACGCTTCTTGAATGGTACGCTTGACCTACACGTTCAGTTAGAAAAGGAATTGGCGGAATTCGTAGGAAAAGATGATGCGTTAGTCTATTCTACCGGTTTTACGGTAAATGAAGGTGTGGTATCTTGCCTGACAGACCGCAATGATTACATTATCTGCGATGACCGTGACCATGCTTCTATCGTGGACGGACGCCGCCTTTCTTTCTCCACTCAGCTGAAGTACAAACATAATGATATGGAGGCTCTTGAGAAAGAACTTCAGAAATGTAAACCGGAATCTGTAAAACTGATTGTGGTAGATGGTGTATTCTCTATGGAAGGTGATTTGGCGAACTTGCCTGAGATTGTCCGCTTGAAAGACAAATACAACGCAAGCATCATGGTGGATGAAGCACATGGTTTGGGTGTGTTCGGCCGTGACGGACGAGGCGTGTGTGATCATTTTGGATTGACAGACCAGGTAGATGTTATCATGGGTACATTCTCAAAGTCACTGGCTTCTATCGGTGGTTTCGTGGCTGCGGATAAGGATACAATCAACTGGTTGCGCCACAATTCGCGTTCGTATATATTCTCTGCAAGTAATACTCCTGCAGCAACGGCTGCTGCACGTGCCGCACTTCATATCCTTAAGACTGAGCCCGAACGTCGTGAGAATTTGTGGAAGATCACAAATTATGCTTTGGATTGTTTCCGTCAGGCTGGTTTTGAGATCGGTGATACAGAAAGTCCGATTATTCCACTTTATGTTCGTGATACGGACAAGACATTCGAAGTGACTAAGCTGGCATTTGACGAGGGTATATTTATCAATCCTGTTATTCCGCCCGCTTGTGCGCCACAAGATACTTTGGTACGTGTTGCTTTGATGGCTACTCATACCAAGGAACAAGTTGACTATGCTGTGGATAAACTGACCAAGTGTTTTAAGAAGTTGGAAATCATTAAGTAAGATATAAGAGAAGGTTGCCTGTTTGCAGGCAACCTTTTTTATTGTCTCTAGTTGCAGGGATGATCCGGAATCACCCGTAAAAGCATGAAAAGGGCAACGGATCGGTATCTCACCCTACACCGGAAAGTATACACTCCCACACGTACGTACGCATGAAGCTACACGAACGTATGTGTAGCTCTATACATACGTTCGTACAGCCTCATGCGTATGTATGTGAAATCCTGCACGTGCAGAAGTGTGTTTTATAACGTCGGCTATTCTGTTTTCAAACTATCCACCGGACTGATACGCGCACTGAAATAGCTATATATGGTCACCGTAATGATTGTGATTGCCGATACAATAAAAACTGGAGTAAGGAAATTCCATAATGTAACAGAAGTGCGGTACACAAATTGTTCCAACCAATGTTGCATCAGCAACCATGCCACCGGAATGGCAACAAGGTATGCTATCAGTATCTGCCACAGAAAGGAACGGTTCAGCAACCATACAATGTCCCAATGGGAAGCACCGTGCACTTTGCGGACGGCTATTTCACGAATACGGTGACGGACTGCGTACCATGAGATGCCGAATAAACCGAAACAAGTCAGTAACAATGCAATACACGAATAACTGATAAGAATCTTTGAAAGCGTAATTACTTTATTATTACGTTGCATAAACTCTTTATGCATATCTATATAGTTGAATTCTTGGTCATCATTCATTCTTTTCCATAATTTTTCGATGGCTGCCAGTGTTTCTCCACGCTTTTCAGGTGCCAGCTTGATTTGCATGAACATGCCTTTCTGAGTTAACTTCTTTTCGGTTTCGATGGATATTTGTTGACCGCCCACTTCTTCCTCCAGAGAGTTGAATGGAAAGTTCTCGAAAATACCTGCAATGGTGCTCAGTGAGTCTGAATATTCATCAAATTCATTCAGTTTATGACCTATTTTAGATGCATCAATATTCAGTAAACGGGCATAGTTCTCATTGATAAAAGCCGGATGACCATATTCTTGACGGGCTTTAGCAGGAGGTACTCCTGCAATTTGCCGGATATGCATGGTTTGGAAGAAAGCGGTATCAGCAGGAATATGTACTATAAAATGATGTTGGATACTGCCGTCAGCTTGCCGGATGGGGAGTTCGCGCATCCAGCAGTAAAGCACTGAACTCATGGAAAGGCTCATTGATTCTATTCCGTCCATTTGCTTCATTTCTTGATAAAGAGGCGACAAAGAAGACGTGCCGTTCCCTATTTCTATGGTATTTTCATAACGGTATGCACGGGATTTGATTAAATTCATCTGACCTTGGGCAAGTGTAGTGGCATACACTAATCCTATTGATAAGATGAATTGGAGGGTAACAAGGATCCATATAAGTTGTTGTTTTTTTCTTCCAGTATAAGTTTGACGGTACTCGTTCAATGTCTGTCCGGAGAGTTTATGGCTGATATACAGACCGGGAACAACTGCCATAAGAAAAATGAATGATAAAAGCAAAGGCAGGATTTGCCAGCTGAAGAAAAAAGAAAAGGAGAGATGCGCCGACAGCAGATTATTGAACCATGGCAGCAAGTCATTGATCAGCAATAACGACAACAGGAAAGCAAACCAGACGGTGAGTGCCGCATCAAGGAATAACTGGCTGCGGATCTCTTTTAATCGGGCTCCCATCAGTTTTTCTATATGTATCATCTTGAGCTGTTGCAAGGTACGTGAGAGGGTCAGATTGGTATAGTTGAAGCAAGCGATGGTGAGCACCAGCAAGGCTGAAATCAGACTGATATAAAGCAATAATACATCACTGTGATGAAAAAAGGACAATTGTTGCTGCTTGCTGTCCTTTCCTGTACTGAAGTACCACTCTTTTATCGGGTCAATGTAATATTGGGAACCCGGTACTAAGGCTGGAATCTTGTCGTTCTTTATTTTTTCCTGCAAAGCCAAGGATGATGCTCCCGGTTGTAGCTTTAATAATGCGGGACCTCCCCATGATTGACCGGTCATTCCTGTCAGTAAGTCAAAATGCAGAAAAGACTGTGGGCGATCTTCCAATATAGCTGCTACTTTATAATTTTTACGTTGACCCTCTTCATCGGTTATTTCAAGGATTTCTCCCATGCCGGAATGATTGCCGAAAAGCCGTTGGGCAAATGTTTTGTCTAAAGCTACTTTGTCCGGGGTGGTGAGAACCTCTTTCAGACTTCCCTCCAAAGCTGTATAAGGAAAAAAATGGTTTAAAGTAGAGTCTGCGCTGATAAAAAGAAACTGCTTTATAGTTGTTTCATTGTATTTACAAAGATGGACCGGTATTCTGTTCACACGCAAAACATTTGTTATCTCAGCGTATCTTTCTTTTATTTGTGTGGTTGCGTCCGGGGTGGAGTAGGTTACTTTAATTCCCTCTTCCATAGGGGAATCCTGGCGTAACATATAGATAAAGTCACGGTGGGCATTATGCTTTTCTACATTATATTCATGGATAAAAAAAGTGGTAAGCAGATTGGTGCATCCCAATCCTACTGTGAGGCTGAGTAATGAGATCAGAAAAAAGAGTTTGTTCCGCCACCAACTGCGGGCAATAAATTTGATATTCAGAAAGATATTCATTTTACCGTATTTTTTATAAAAGGGGCGGCTTAGCCACCCCAATGATAAGTTGCTTATATTTTCACTTCATTCACCACCTGCCCGTCAAACAAATTAATGGTTCTTCCTGCATAGCCGGAATCATGCTGGGAGTGGGTAACCATCACAATAGTCGTTCCTTCTTTATTCAATTCGCTCAATAGTTCCATTACTTCTTTACCATTTTTGGAATCCAGGTTTCCGGTAGGTTCATCGGCTAGAATCAGTTTCGGGTTGGCTACCACGGCACGGGCTATCGCTACACGCTGTTGCTGACCACCTGACAATTGCTGAGGGAAATGCTTTACACGATGGGAAATAGCCATGCGGTTCATCGCTTCTTCCACCCGTCGCTTGCGTTCTGCTGCCGGAATTCCCATATACAATAAAGGCAGTTCGATATTCTCGAACACGTTCAGTTCGTCAATCAGATTGAAGCTTTGGAAAACAAAGCCGATGACTCCTTTACGAAGGTTGGTGCGTTGGGATTCGGTAAATTTGGATACGTCTGTACCGTTCAGTTCATAGACTCCTCCTGTGGGATTATCCAACAAGCCAAGGATATTCAATAGGGTGGATTTACCACAACCTGAAGGCCCCATGATGGCTACAAATTCGCCTTCTTTAATTTCTAAACTGACATTGTTGAGTGCCCAGGTTTCCACTTCTTCCGTCTTGAAAATCTTTTGTAAGTTAACTGTCTTGATCATAATAGTAAGTTTCTTATTAATTGTTAATTCTTTTATGCTTAATTATTCGGATCCAATCTGCCTCATATCTTCTAAAGATAAACAGCAAGAATCATGCCGATGATATAGTTTCCTTGTTATCAATGAAATATGTATTCGTTCCCTTCCTCCGGAACGTGCGGTTATGCACAAATTATGTGCGAAAGAGCACACTGTATGTTCGTTTTATTCGTTCTTGATTACTTCCGCCGGATTCTCGTTGGCTGCTTTCCATACTCGCCGGGCTATGCTGAATATTATAATCAATGCAATACCTGCAAATATAGAGATAAATGGGAAATAACCCATCTCCACTTGTCTGTTATATCCCTCGATCCATTTTTTCATGATCAGGTAGGAAATGGGAAAAGCAATGATGGACGCTGCAACCAGCAATAACAAGTATTCCTTGAGAAACATCCTGATAATTGTTTTTACTGTTGCGCCATTTACCTTGCGGATGGCAATCTCTTTGCGACGTTGTTCACAAGCAAGAGTAACCAAGGAGTATATTCCGAAAACGGAAATAATGATACATATCATGGATGCGAATTCCAGTAGTTTGTGCAAGGCATTTTCTGAACGTAAATAATCATCATATACTTCATCTTCGCTGAACAGGCGCAAAACTTTATCGGGATGTTCCTCTTGAACCATCTTTTCTATCAGACGTTTGCATTCGGGCCAAGTCCCTTCTTTATACTTGAACAGAATACTGGCACGGAACCACATGTGCTTTTGTTTCTCTGTATTTATAAAAGCGGTATTCGGTATTTTGGTTGTAGGCGATTTGTAATGACAATCCTTTACGACACCTATGACAGTAAATGTTTCGTCAAAACCTTCCGGATAGATATGTTTTCCAATAGCTTCTTCGGTTTGCCAACCCAATGTATGGGCGGTTGATTCGGTAATCAGCATATCCGTAGCCAATGACTTTTCGGAAATCCATTCGCCGGAAAGAAGTGTCATGCCATAGAATTGACAAAACTCTCCGCTTGCATAGATCATGTCCAATGTTTCTTTTTCTTTGACCGGCTTGTCCAGTCCGTCCCAATTATTGATTCCCATCACCATCATAGGCCCCGTGCCCACTAAGGGATAATATTTCGGAGGAAGTATGTCCGTGACCATGGGCAGAGCAGCTATTTTACTGCTCCATGTATTCATATCCACATTCATCCAGATAGAAATGCTGCCAATGTTATGGTGTATCATTCCCAGCTCTGTATGTTTCAGGAAATTCAACTGCTTATTGATGATTACTGTAGAAGATATAATGGAAAGGCATACGGTTAATTGTACAATCATAGAAGTTGTACGGAACATATTCCCGTTTTGTCTTCCCTTGCCCGTTTCCAGAGAGGATTGCAACGTGCGTTTTTGGAATAGATAAATAGGAACCGTGGAAACGATGGAGGCAAGGATGGATATACCGGCAATGTATGCTAGTGATTCACCATAAATGGCAGAACGCGAAAGGACAATACCTGCATAGTTTATGAATGCCGGCAATAATATTTCTATCAGCAGCATACCTATAAGGATGGATGAGACAAGGATCATTGCATATTCTGTGAGCAACAATGCAATGATTGAACAATTGGGCGCTCCGTTCACCTTACGTAATGCCATCTCTTTTTGACGGGAACGGATACGATTGACAAACAAGGTAAGGAAATTCACAAAGGCACAAATGATAATCAGGATGCCTACTACAGAGAAATACACAATATGATTGAACTTGATAATCACATCATTTTGATGAGGAAAATCCTTGTCATAATGAAGTGAAGTGAGAGGTGTCAGAAAGAAAGTGGTTATTCCTGTTTCCCCATAAATATTTTTCTTCATTTCATCCGGAAAGTTTTGGTTCATTTTATGGGTCAGGGCCTTCACATCGGTATTTTTTTTCAGTTTTACTATAGCATTGAACAAATGAAAATCCCAACCTCTTCCATAATTGGTGTCACCAATAAAAGCATAGTGGAATGAAGAATGTTTGCTCCAGCCTGATACAACGGCACATATCTTCTTTTTCTTTCTGTCCAGTTCTATTTCTTTTCCCAATGGATTCTCTTTGCCGAATAATTGTGTTGCCATTTCTTGTGTGATAGCAACTTCCTGGCTCTCGCGCAGCATGAAGTTTGTATTTCCATCCAACACTTTTATATTCATCATCTGCATAAAAGTGCTGTCGGACGATGCCATATTTACTTCCAACCATTTATCGTTGTCCTTCAATTTGCACAACCTGATGTTGAATACACTATATTCTTCAATCTCTGGATAATGACTCTTTAAATACTGTCCCAAGGGGTGGGGGATTCTGTGGGTCAATTTCCCTTTCTCGAAGGAATTGTTTACTCTGACCGCATACATGCGTCCGGCATCTTGGTGAAATGCATCATAGGTCATTTCATAGTGTATCCAGTATGCAGACAGAGCAAAACATGCGAAGCCTACAGCCAGTCCCAGCATACTGATAACCGATTGTGTCTTATATTTAATCAGGTTTCTGAATGCTATCTTCAAATAGTGTGTTGTCATAATTAAATTATATTTTTATTCGTTCTTGATTACTTCCGCCGGATTCTCATTGGCCGCTTTCCACACACGCCAGCTGATTCCAGCTATGACTGTCAGAGCCAGCCCTACAAAAATAAGTAGGAATGGTAACGGGCTGATACTGACCTGCCGAACATAGTTTACTATCCAATGTTTGATAATGGCGTATGTGATTGGAAAAGCAAACAGTGCGGCCATACAAAGCATTCCCAGATATTCGCGGAAAAACAAGAGCAGGATATTCCATACGGTGGCTCCGTTCACTTTACGTATGGCTATTTCTTTACGTCGTTGCTCGCAGGTGAGAGTGACCAGTGAATAGATGCCGAACAGGGCGGTAAGTACACAGATCAAAGAAGCAAAACTGAGCAAACGGGTAAGCATATCCTCCGAATACAGATAGTTGTTGTACACTTCTTCTTCACTATCTATACGAAGTATTTTATCGGGCGGACACGCTGTACGATAAATATCTTCGAGGGCCTGGCGACATTCGTTCCAAGTACCTTCTTTATATTTGAATAGGATTCCGGCACTTCGTTGCATCAATCCCATTTCTTCTCCAACTACAAAACCTGTATTGGGTATGGGCAGAGTGGGAGCTACATAATGACAGTCTTTCACAACTCCGACAACGGTATAAGTTATGAATGATTTAAAAATATGTTTGCCTATCGCTTCTTGAGGTGTCCAACCCATCCGGCGTGCCAACGATTCATTAATAATGATTTCTTCATAGGTAGAAAAATCATTGAGAGATTTGCCTGCCAGCAAGGTGATGCCATAGAAGCGAAAGAGTTCTTCTCCTCCCAGAAACAAATTGACAGGCAGGGGGACATCAAGCGGTGTGTCCAGTCCGTCCCAATTATCCCATTGCCCGATGGCTATAATTTGGGAGGCTAAAGCACTATAGTTGGGAGGTAGGACTTCCGTCACCATAGGTAATCTTTTTACCTTCTCAACCAATGGGAGCATATTGTAATCGCCTATGACAGAGAAACTTCCCCTGTTATGGAACTCTATGCCCAAGTCACGATGACGCAGATAATCCAACTGCTGGTTCATCAATACCGTACAGCCGATAAAGATGAAACATACAAGAAGCTGTAATACAATACTGCCTTTGCGCAAAAGAGAGCCGGTAGTACGTCCGGCATCATGGCGCAGGGAAAGGTGCAAGGAGCGACGGTACAGAAAGTAAAGCAAACCGATGATGGCTGCTAAAATCAGCATGGAAACCAATGTAACAAATAAGCACGTTTCGGCATAAAGAGCCGATTTGGGGGCATCGATTCCTGTCAGTTCAATGAACTGCGGCAAACATATTTCAATGATCAGAAATCCTGTAAAGACGGAACCCGTCAGCAGAAGCAGGAACTCAATAGTCAGCAGATAGACAAGTGACCGTACATTTGCCCCGTGTATCATTCGTAAAGCCATTTCACGTTGGCGAATCCTCATGCGATTGATAAACAAAGTGAGGTAATTGATGAGTGCACATGCAATAATCAAAATACCCGCTACTGAAAAGTAAACAATATAATTGAAGGTGATAGCTTCCTCCTTCCCATCACGAAAATCTTTGGAGTAATGTAATTCGGACAATGGGGTCAGATAAATCCTTTCTATTCCGGTTTTTCGTGTTTGGGTTACTTGTTTTAATTCGTGAGGCAAACTGGCATTTATCTTAGCTTCCAGTTCCTCCACTTTAGTATCGGGCTTTATTTTAACCAACATATTCCAAGTTATATACCACCAGGTTCTTCCCAATTCCGGATTGCCGATTAATTCAAAAGGAAAACAAGTATGTGTATTTTCTGCCCGCACTACTGCACAGATCTTTTTAGCCCGGCGCCACATTTTTACTTCCCTTCCTAAAGGATCTTCTGTGCCAAACCATTTCTTTGCCATTTCTTCCGTTATGGCAATTTCCGCATTATCTTCAGGTAACATAAAGTTACGGTTCCCTTTTATAATTTGAATATCCATCAGTTGCATCCATGCGCTGTCTGCCGATGAGAACATGACATCCTGATAGTTGTCATTAACACTAATCCGTTCAGAATTAATATGAAAGGGGGCTGCAACTTCTATTTCAGGAAAATGTTCTGTCAGATAATCAGCGAGTGAGTATGGGACTCGGGAGGAGATTTTTCCTTCGGCATATTCATCATTGGTGCGTACCATATACATACGATCTACATCCTGACGGAAGCCATCGTATGTGGTTTCGTAATGTATCCAGTAGAGCGATAAGGCGAAACATACAAAGCCCATCGCTAGCCCTAGGATACTGACCACTGTCTGGACTTTATACTTTAACAGATTTCTTATCGCTACTTTTAAATAGTGTTTTATCATATCTCAATAGCTGTTTAATTATTCGTTCTTGATCACTTTCGCCGGATTGATCCGTGCTATTTTCAAGATGCGGAATAAGACCGTAAGAGTAGTAATGAATGTGATACCCATAAAAATGCCTGCCCAGTACAGTATGCCATCATTAAAGAATACGATGTACGTTCTTTTCCACATTTGCATGAATGCATAGATTAAAGGAAAGGCTATGGTGGCAGAGCCTGCCAATAATCCCATATAAAGACGGGCGAACAGGAAAATGATTTGCTTTAATCCGGCTCCGTTTACCTTTCGGATAGCCACTTCCTTTTGCCTGCGCTCCGTGTCCAATGTAATGGCTGAATAAACTCCCAGTAAAGTAATGATCAGGCTGACAATGGAGAAGAACAGAATAATTCCTTTCAATTTATTTTCTATGGCTTGTGCCTCGTATATATCCTCTTGCAAAGTGGTGACTTTAGGGTGGATACTTTCCGGAAGCGTTTCTTTCAATGTCTTTTCTACCAGCGCCTTGACTTCGGCTGTTCTCTCTGGATCGCATTTCAGATAGCAATGACCCACGAAATAAGTGAAGTCACTGGGCAAGAATGCAAATCCGGGGCTTTGATTGTATACGTTGGCAATAAAGTTGGCACATACACCGCAAATGGTATAACCATCCGAGTTATTGTACAGCGTAGTTCCTAACAGGTCTTTTTTCTGGCATTCCACCGCAGTTTGGTCCACTATCAGGTCTTCTTGGGTCTCCAGCGGCCGACCCGTCAGTAAAGGTATATTCATGAACCGGAAGAAATTAGTGGATACAGCCATGGTGTTTATTTCAAAACCGCTCTCCTGGTTGTCTTTTTCTGTCAGCATCAGGTTTCCCGATACTCCGTTCAGATAGCTGATATCTGCCAGCAGTTTGTCTTGCACACCGGGATATTTGGATACCCGTTCTATCAAAGCCAGTTTTTCTTCGTTCTTCATGAACATATAATCTATGGGGAAGCTCAGTATATTGGCTTTTTCTTTTTCAGTCAGTGTATTGAACAGAGTCGATTCTGTTTTCTCCGCTTGCATATAAAGAGCTACGGTCAATGAGACAAAGATCCAGCATATAAAAAACTGAATACCTAACAGCATATTCCGCATTCCATGTTTATGACGTTTTATCTCACTGCCGTGAATACTTGTCCGGATGGCTATATAACGTATGCGCAATACAGTGGCAAAGCATAATATCATACATAAAAATAAAATGAATCCCATATACTCTGCTGTTTGTACGAACAACAGATTTTTTTCGATGATAAGAACAAAATCGAATAAACTGAAATTCAAATAAGGGCTGATTATTTCTATCAGACAAAAGGTTAGCAAGAAAGCGATTGATGCAATGACAACTGACTGGACAAAGAGCTGGTAAAAAAGTTGCCGGTTTCCGCTGCCCATGACTTTGCGTATCCCATACTCACGATTACGGTTTAGAAAAGTCCCCATAAGGAAGTGGAAGAAATTAAGCAGTCCGGTCAGTAATATCAGCAGGCCTACCACCATGGTTATTCCTGCAAAAAAAGGAGCGATGGATTTATTCCAAAACTTCTCTCCAAAGGATGAAGCCGTTATGGCTGTTTCTTCGTCATAGAGGCGGTGCTTCAGATTCATGGAGTGAAAACGAGCTTCTAACTTTTGGGCTGTTTTACCCGGATGAAGCAAAGCGAAGCCCCAACCGCCGGTCATATTGCCGCGGTCGCTGAATTGCAATGTTCCTTCACTGTCATTCAAGGTCAGCATATCCAGCTTTTCCAGAAAACTTAGGCTGGTGTTCAGCGGTATATCTTCTATCACAGCCTGAATGGTATAAGCTATACCACCCGTGCGGGGAGTGGTCTTTGGTGCGGTAAAAAGACGTTGTGTCAGCATCATACGCTTGCCTATAGGATTTTCAGACTCACCGAACATTCTTTTTGCTAAAGACCGGGTCAATATGACGGCATTGGGCGTGTTGGCAGCCACTTCCCATGACCCCTGTATAATCCGAGGAGTAAATATTTTTCTAAACAGAGAGTCTACCTCCATTGTATTCAAGTCATTGTATGGTAATTCCTTACCTTCTTTTATCTCTACGTTATAGCTTCGCTTCCGGGGGTAAACGGCAAACGTAAAGTCTTCCACTTCATCAAAGCCTTGCTTGCGTAAATGCTCAATCAGCGTTGCCGGAATACCGGAATACAAATCGCCCCGTGAGGTATATAGGCTGATATCTGCTATACGTTCCTTATGGGAGAAGCAGGAGTCTGTCCCGTTGATGAACCGGCTGCAATAAAGGCAGATGCTGAAACATAATATTCCTACGGATAATCCTACCACAGAGATCAGATTCTGTATCTTATATTTTAATAGTTGGCGTACTGCCATTTTTATATAGTGACTTAACATGTTTCTATCGTTTTATAAAGTTATTCGGTTTTAATAATTTTAGCTGGATTAATATGGGCTGCCTTTTGTATTTGGTATGCTAAGGTTCCCAGTGATATGACTATAACTAATAGCAATGATATGATGAAAATGTCTATGCTGACAGGTGCTTTTACTGCAAAATTCTGAGTATAGGTATTTATCAGGTAATAAGCTAAAGGAATAGCTATGACAAATGCTATAATCAAAACTATTATATATTTGCGGAATAACAATCTGTAGAGGTCTTTGATGCATGCACCGTTCACTTTGCGAATCGCTATTTCCCGATATCGCTGGCGAATGTCAAAAAGAGAAATTCCCAATAAACCAAGGCTGGAAACAATAATGGCTATACAGGCAAAGATGGAATAAACAGTGGCTGTTTGGCGGTCTTGTTCATACATCGCTTTGACATCATCTTCCAAAAAAGTATATTCAAAGTCTTTGCTTCCATAGACTTTATATTCCAGATTACGTAAAAAATCAATCATTTCTTTCTTTTTGCCAGGTGCATAAGCTATTTGATAAAGATCGCCACTGAACCGTGTTCCGACAGAATAGATAGTGGGCTTGACTCCGGCGGTCAGATGCCCTTCAAAATAATCTTCTACTACCGCAACGATAGGTTGGAGAGACGTGCCGGAATTAGCTCTTTTTTTATTTTCTTCAATCACTCCGGCACCATGGATGGAAGTATAGCCTAATGCTTTCAGTGCAGCTTTGTTTACCACAAGAAGGGTACGCCGATCTTCTTTATCCATATCGGGTATCTCGCCTTCAATCACTTTTATATCATATAATTTGAAAAAAGTGGGAGTGGCGTAGCGAATATTTAGAAACACTTTTTCTCCCTTGTCATTCAGATAGTTTGTGCCAAAGGTAGGAGTAAGGATATTCTCATAGCTAGGTTCGTACAATTCAATAAAGGGACAAGTGTTAAGTTCATTATCCAACTGCATGACACGCTGGCGACGTTGTTGCATACTTTCATAAGTATAACTACTGAAATCTTTTGATTCATATACTAAATTTACGTTCATGATGTTTTTAGTACGGAATCCTGGTTCGGTATTTAACAACATTCCAAGTTGCCGGTTAAAATAAAGTGAAAGCACCACCAACAGAAAAGTTATCATATACTGTGTCCCTAAAAAGAACATGCGGGAATGGCTGGAATGACTTTGTCCGCCGATGGAACGGATGGAAAGAATTGGGGAGGTGTAATTGTATTTGATGTATGGATAAATAGAAGTTATCATCGGCAGCAATACTAAAATACCTATCGACAACCATCCGTCGAAAGCTGTATAAGAGAAGTGAATGCCAAATACATATTCAGCAGGAATGGACAGTATTTCAATAATAAGCCAGGCTGCTGATAAGGCGCTCAGCACCAATAATGTATTTTCAATCCAGATATTGGCGAACAATGTGCTGCCACAGGCACCAAATACTTTCTTTAATCCATATTCTTTTCCGCGGCGTAATAATGTCACCAGGTAAAGATTGATAAAATTCAAGACTCCGGTGAGAAGCAATAACAGACACACACCGGACAAAATGATTAACTGAGAACGGTTTCCCGAAAGGAACATGGCAGGTTCATGATCGGTTAAGGAACCATTCCAGTAAATATCCTTCACGGGAATTAAAGAAAAAGTATGTGTACGGGTGTCATATTTAGGGTCGTTTATATACCGTGGAACACTACCTGCTTTATTGATGGCATTTATATCTGTGCCGGGCAGGAAACGATAGAGTTCCGTATTCATCCTTTCCCAACGTTGGGATAATTTAGAAGAGAGGATGATATCAAAGTTAATGGTCGTTTTACACTCAGGTTCTCCCACGATACCTTCTATGGTAATGTCTTTGCCATTACTATAACGCAGCACTTTACCGATCGGATTTTCGCGACCGAAGATCTTACGTGCATATTTTTCAGTCAATAATGCCGATTGAGGTGTTGAGAGGGATAGTTCTCCTTGTACTGCCGGATAATGAAATAGTTGGAAGAATGCACTATCGGTAACGAGACAACGTGCCGGAAAACGGTTGTCGCCAGAGATTACATAATCTTTTTCCAACGGAATATAGGTGCTCATCGTTTCCACAAAGCGGTTGTCAATGGAAATGGTGTCATAGTTATATTGTTTCAAGCCGCTCAGTCCCCGGCTGCCTTCAGTATTGGTGCAGATGGCATAGACATGCTCCCTGTCCATACAATGGGTGTCCACCGTCAGTTCCCGATGAATATACCGCATCAGGATGATGCAGCAGGCCAGGCTGAAAGCCAGTCCCAACAGGTTAATGACAGTATATGATTTAGAGCGCATCAAAAAGCGCAAAGCATATTTCAGTGTTTTCATCTTTTGTATGTATTTATTCTGATTTTATAATTTTTGCCGGATCAATTTGAGCGGCTTTGTGTATTTGCCAAATTAATGTGCCCGATGAAATAAGGGAAATGGTAACCAAAGCCACTAAATAAATTCCTGCACCTACAGGAACTTTCAGCACAAAATCCCGTGTGTACATATAGATGAGATAATAGGAAAGCGGAACAGCCAATGCAAATGCACAACCTATGACTTTGATATATTTGCGGAACAACAGCGAGTAAAGGTCTTTCATTCCTGCACCATTCACTTTGCGGATGGCTATTTCGCGATAACGCTGGCGGATGTCGAACAGGGATAATCCAAATAATCCCAAACAGGAGATGATGATCGCTATCAAGGCAAAGACGAAGTAAACATTTGCCGTTTGGCGATCCTGAGCATAAAGTTTGTGAACTTCATCTGTCAGCCAGGTATAGTTGAAGTCTTCAGTATTGTATATTTCTTTCTCTATCTTTTTCAGATACTCTATGACTTCTTTTTCTTTGCCGGATTTGATGGAAATCAGGTAATTGTCACCGTAACCGGCTCTTCCTACGATGAATGCCATTGGCTTTATTCCTTCAGTCAAGTGCCCCGGGTAGTAATTGTCTATTACCGCCATGACCGGCATCAGTTTGGTCCCTCCTTCTTCCATTTGTCCGTCCTGAGTCCGTACTATCCAAAGAGGAGTCTCACTTCGCACGAAAGCATCTTTCAGTTGGTTGTAGCCAAATGTTTTCATGGCCGCTTTGTTCAGCACTATCTTGTAGTCAGCCCAGCCGTCAAACTTTTCAGGAATTTCTCCTTCCAGTACCTTCAAGTCATAGAACTGGAAAAATGTGGAGGAAATGAACAAGGTAGGTATGGACTGCTGCACATCTTTGTCATTCAAGATGGTGCAGATGGAGTTTCCCCCTAGAATCGTTATATTTGAAGTCATCCACAAGTCAATGTGAGGGCACTCGTTCAACAATTGTTTGATACGTAACTGGCGGGCAACACGGTTTGGCCCCGGATTGACTTGATTCTCGTGTAATAGTTGGGCTTTCAGAATGCCTTCCGTACGGTATCCTGTGGGTGTGTTTAGCAGGAAGTCCAAGTGCTTGCCAAAGTAGAGTGAAAGGATAAGAAGCAAGGCCGTGATAACATACTGGGTGAACAGGAATGCCATGCGTACGGTAATGGAATGACGGTTTGTCGCTATCGAGCGGATAGATATGATAGGAGGAATGTAGTTGTATTTAATGTAGGGATAAATGGATGTTACCAAAGGTAGTAACAACAGAAAACCCAGTGACAGCTGCCAGTCGAAGGCGGAATACTCTATCGTTTCGTTCATGAAGCGGTTCACGGGTATCTGTGTGGTTTCTATCAACAGCCATGCGGTCAGCAGTGCGATGACGGCCAGCAGTTGATTCTCTATCCATATTTGTAGAAATAAGGGCAGGCGTTGCAGACCGAATACTTTCTTTACACCATATTCTTTGGAACGCTTCATCATGAATACCATATAGATATTGATAAAGTTTAATATTCCAACCAACAATAACAGCGTGGCGACACCAGAAAGGATATACAAGTATGTACGGTTTCCGAATTGCATAATAGAGTCGTAATTATGATGGTGCGACATGGATTTCTCCCAATAAAAGTCTTTCCAGTTGACAAATTTCCAGCGTATCATGCTTCCACGGTTGTCCTTGTGGTACACATTGCTGACCATGTTGATGGCATCGGGATCCACACCGGGAAGGACTCGCATTAAAGAAGCGTATAGACGCCGCCAGTTGTCCATCAGTTTGAACGATACCAGCATGTCAAACCGGAGCAATGTCTTGCATTCCGGTTCGTCGACCACTCCACGGATGATGACACTTTTGCCGTTAAACTTCAAAACTTTTCCAACCGGATTTTCCTTGCCGAATATGCGGTGGGCATAATGACGGGTGATGATAGCGTCATCGGGAGCATTGAGACTGGCTGTTCCGGTCAACAGGGGGTAGCGGAAAAAGTGGAAAAAGGTGGAGTCTACGGCCAGTACGTTCATGGAGTAACTGCTGTTTCCGTGTACCACATTGTCTTGTTGTTGTACTACCATGCGGCATTGTTCCATCACGTGGTCTTCGGGGATATAGACCGAATCTGTTCCAACACCGTCTTGCTGCAAATTTCCAGGAAAAATGTTTCCCTCTATATCCCGTAACGGAATGATGATATGTTCCGGATCTATGCTATGCGCATCCACTGTCAGTTCACGATGAATATACCGCATCAGGATGATGCAGCAGGCCAGACTGAAAGCCAGTCCCAGCAAGTTAATGACAGTATATGATTTAGAGCGCATCAAAAAGCGCCAGGCATATTTTAATGTTTTCATTTTGCGCGTTTTATTTTAATATCAATTCTTCTGCGTCACCAAAGGTATCATATCCTGTGACAACTACAAACTCTCCGGGCTGTAAACCTTCTGTAATTTCATATTGAAGCGGGTTTTGGCGTCCTATGGTCAATGGGACTTTCACCGCTTTGGTTTTTGAGGAATTTATTTTATAAATCCATTGTCCTCCGGTAGACTGGTAGAAATTACCACGTGGAATGACTATGGCTTGTTCGGGCTGGCCTAATTCTATCTGTACCCGGAAACTCTTTCCCACACGGACATTTTCGGGCATTTCTCCGGTGAATACCAAATCTACATCGAACATGCGGTCTTTCACTTCGGGTACTACTTTTGTGATTTTCAGTGGATAACGTTTCCCTTGATAATTAACGGTAGCCGGAAGACCTGTTGTGATACGGTCTATGTAATATTCGCTTAAAGAAGTATGAATTTTATATTGGTCCAGTACTTTTATTTCAGCTATGCTTTCACCGGAGGCTACTTGTTGTCCCGGAGTCACTTTTACAAAACTCAATTGCCCGCCAGTCGGGGCCTTTACGATCAAGTTTTCCAGCCGTTCTTCCGCCCGTCTCAGCTTTTTGCTTTCACGTTCCAAATCATTTCTCAATAACTCTTTGCGGATAAGAGTTACGGATGAGTCATGCTTCAGGCTTTCCATTTGCAACGCTGTGTTTTTTAGTTTATACTCATATTCGTCTTCAGACACTTGAAGTTCAGCCTTGCTCTTTATTCCCATCTTGAATTCTTCTTTGTCCAGTCCGAAACTTTTGCGCAGGCGTTCCATCTCGTATTGCGTCTGTAATATCTGTTGTTTCAAGGTCAGACTTTTTTGCTCCATCTCTATTTCCTTCTCTTTATAAGTTATCCGTTGTTTCTCCCATTCGTCACGCTGGTCTTCAATGGAGCGAATCAAATCCGGATTGGTCAAGATCAACAACGTGTCACCTTGTTTCATCATATTACCTTCTTCTCCGACAATGCGTTCTACACTGCCGGCTTCGCGAGTATTCACCTTGATGGTAAGAATGGGCTGTACCAATCCTTCCACATCTACATACTCCATAAATTTGTCGTTTTTTACTTCAGCTATCTGAATGTTGTCTGTCTCGATACGCAGTTTGCGGGGACCTAATGAAAGGCTTATCACGTAGACAAGGAAGATAATGAAGGCCAGTGCGGCTACCATATAATAGCGATAGCGGATGTACCACGGTTTTTTTTCAATTTTTATATCCATATTAGTTTATACTTTTTAATACGATTTTTTATTTCTTCTTAATGCCTGATGATCAAGCATCTGCCGTCTTGCATCGGTCATACGGCTAAGGTTTCGGGACCGTGCATGAAATCTCTGCTTTTCTGAGGAAATCATATCCCGTCATACTTCTAAGACCATAATACAGACTCCAGTAAGTTTTCAAGGCTATTATATAATTTCTTCGTGCGGTATCTTTTTCTGTAATGGCGGCATTGAGATCCAGAATTGTCGATTTTCCCAAAATATAGAGCCGGCGTGCTACATCGTGGCGTCGGTCGGCAGTGCGGTCCGTCTTGGCGGCTACAGCTACGCGGTAGGCCTGGAGATTGAACTGGCGCACCATTTTACATACATTCAGTTCAAAATCTTTCATCCCCTGTTCAGCCTGTGTATCTACCAGGTCCACATTGGAACGGGCTACGCGGACGCGTCCTTTTCCGCGTCCCCAATCCAGTATCGGTAAAGAAATGCCGATACTGGCATACTGTTGGTTCATAGGGTTCCGGTAAGAGTCCGCAAATTTATTTCCGGTCTGGGAAAGTCCGAACTGTACATACAGATCTGCTTTCAAACCTGCATTGGCTTTTGCGGAAGCCAGTGCACTGCGGCTTTCCAGTTGTCTGCGTTTATATGTATCGGGGTCGGGACTGTTTTTGAAAGCCAGTTGTAAAGCCTCCTGTAAAGGGACTTCGAACTGCGGAATACTGTCTTCTGGAATTACCCGTAAATTTATCTCCCGGTTAATGCCCAGGAAGGAACGGAATGTCTGCATTTGGTCTTCCACTTCGATATGGGCATTCATCCTATTGGTTTCTTCAGTCAGTTTGTTTATCTCCAGCTGAAGCATTTCGTTTTCGGTAATGGTTCCTATATTATACCTTCCTTCGGCGTATCTGTATAAGGTGTCGGCGGAAGCATAGTTATAGGTGGCTATGTCGAGATTGGTTTGTGCGGTGGCCAAGTTGAAGAAAAGAGTACTGGTTTCTGAAGCTACAAGTTCCAAGGCTTCTGCGTATGCTTTACGGGCTTCCCGGTAGCGGAGGGGCTCGATGCGACGGTCCCATTTTAAAGAATTATATCCAAAAAGCCGTTGCTCGTAACCTATCACCAGAGGCTGGGTGTTATAAGCGGTAAGATTGTCCTCAAATTCATCAATGCGTTGGGTCGTACTTTTTACAAACAGGCTGCCACCTGTAAACCAGATATTCTGATTTATTTTCAGACTGAGGTCTGTACTTAACTGATCTTGCTTGATAAACTGGTTTGTTCCATCCGGTTGGGTAATCTTATTTATTTCCCGATTCAGCGTAGGAGATGAGGTTAATGTGACGGAGGGGAGATAGTTCGCCTGGAAAAAACGGTAATTCCAGTAGGCAGCCCGGTAGGTGTGACGGGCTGCCTGCGCCTCCGGTGAGTTTTCTTGTGCTATTTCAATGGCCCGTTGCAAATTCAGTGTCATTGATTCTTCTTGCTGTGCTGTGGCTGTTCCCGGACAGAGCAGAAAAGAGAGTGCTATAATACAATATAGTTTCATGTTTGTTCTTTATGTCTTTATTCTTGATTCGTACTTTTATCTTTATTATTATCAAAAGCTGATCAAATAGCGTGCCATTATTTCATCTGCTTGTCTACCAGATGTTTGTGAACTGTTATGCAAGAGCTTCCCTGTGCGTATCCGCACAAAAATAGTGCGGATATGCACATACAGCACACGGGAAAAAGCTATATCTTTGCAAAATAGCGGATAGAACATTTTTATCCGTATATAATATATAAGGATAGAACGATGGATGCAAAAGGAAAAATATTGATTATAGATGATAACGAGGACGTGCTCTTTGCACTGAATCTTTTGTTGGAACCTTACGTGGAAAAAATAAAAGTCACCACCCAACCGGCTCGTATTGAACATTTCATGACCACTTTTCAACCCGATGTCATTCTGCTTGATATGAATTTTCGCCGGGATGCTATCAGCGGACAGGAAGGATTCGATTGTCTGGAACAGATCTTAAAGTTAGACCCACAGGCCATTGTCTTGTTTATGACTGCTTATGCAGATACAGATAAAGCTGTACGGGCTATCAAGGCGGGTGCCATCGACTTTATTCCCAAACCTTGGGAGAAGGAAAAACTGCTTGCTACGCTCTCATCGGCTATCAAGCTTCGTGATTCCCGCAAGGAGGTCAGACAACTGAAAGAACAAGTGGTAGCCTTGAGCGGGCAGGATGAAGAGATGCCTCAAATGATAGGGCAGTCAACTTCCATGCAGGAAGTTTTTGATACCATCCGGAAATTGTCGGATACTGATGCCAATATTTTAATATTAGGTGAGAATGGAACCGGTAAGGATTTGGTGGCCCGTTCTCTCCGTTATTTTTCTCCTCGCCGTGAATGCCCCTTCATAACGATTGATTTGGGGAGCATACCCGAATCATTGTTCGAAAGTGAATTATTCGGCTATGAAAAAGGAGCCTTTACAGATGCTCGCAAAGCCAAGGCGGGACGTATGGAGGTGGCTTCGGGAGGAACGCTCTTTTTAGATGAGATAGGGAATTTGTCATTACCTATGCAGGCCAAATTGCTGACAGCCATAGAAAAGCGGCAGATTTCACGTTTGGGAGCAACGGATACGATTCCTATTGATGTTCGGTTGATCAGCGCAACCAATGTAAATATCCGGCAATTGGTGGAGGAGGGCAATTTCCGTCAAGATTTGCTGTATCGCATCAATACGATCGAGATCCCCATTCCTCCCTTGCGGGAAAGAGGGGAGGATGTGCTTTTGCTGGCTGATTATTTCTTACAACGATATACGCATAAATATAAGAAAGAGATAAATGGACTGAGCCGCGAAGCCAAGCAGAAGCTTATGCGTTACCATTGGCCGGGGAATGTACGCGAATTACAACATGCTATAGAACGGGCGATTATTCTTTCGGACTCACCGCTGTTGAAGCCTGCCAATTTCATGTTGCAGCCACAACCCGAAAAGAAGATGAATACGGATGAGGTGCTGAACCTGGAACAATTAGAGCGCAATGCCATAGAGCGTGCCATGAAACGCAGCGAAGGAAACTTGAGCCGTGCAGCGGAGTATTTGGGGATTACCCGTTATGCTCTTTATCGGAAACTTGAAAAATTAGGTTTATGAGTAGTTTACAAACTTTACGGATGATAGCTTGTATGCTGCTGATGGGTGGCGCAGCTATAGCTGCATATCTATTTTATCAACATTCACTCTATTTTTGCCTGTTGTTTTCGCTGTTGATAATGGCAGGTATCATCATTTATATTTGCCAATGGCAACATAAAACGACCCGTATGATATCGCGAATGATAGAGGGCATTCGTTATGCTGATTTCTCACTGAGTTTTTCCACCCAGCACAAAACCCGTGCAGAGCAACGGTTGGCACAAGAAATAAATGATGTTGTCGCAGAGTTCCGTACCCGGTTGTCCGAGAACGAAGAACGGTATCAATATTATGAGACATTGCTAAATACCGTTGACAGTAGTTTGCTGGTAGTAGACAGCCAGTGTGATATACATTGGATGAACCGGGCAGCCATGCAGGATTTATGCGGATATCGTATTCATTCTGTCAAGGAACTGGCTCTGTTAAATCCTGAATTTCCTGGCATAATCCTGTCGCTACAGCCTGGAGAGATTAAAACGGTACGAATACATAAAGGAGATGTTATACAGGAGTTGGCAGTTACGGTATCCGAATATTCCGCCCACCATGGTACGGAACTTCGGCTGGTTAGTTTAAAGAATATCCATGCGGTATTGGAGGAAAATGAGATGGAAGCGTGGCAGAAGCTGATCCGTGTGCTCACTCATGAAATAATGAACTCCATTGCACCCATTATTTCATTAAGTGAGACATTGAATGAACGTGCCGTACAAAACGGTATGAATGAAAAAGATTACAACATCATGTTGCAAGGCATGCGGACTATTCATAGAAGAAGTAAAGGATTGCTGAATTTTGTGGAAAACTATCGTAAGCTTTCCCGTCTGTCTGTTCCGATACTGGCTCCGGTAAATATAGGTGAGTTGCTGGGTGATATGAAAAAGCTGTTTCCGAATAAAGACATACGGTATATATATAAGGTGGAAAACATGGAAACAACTTTGATGCTGGATCGCTCACAAATAGAACAAGTATTGATCAACTTACTTAAGAATGCAAGTGAGGCTTGTTTGGAGCAAACTTGTCCCGAAGTGATTGTCAGTACGCATGGTGATCCGGAAAAACATTTGTTTTTCCTTTCCGTCTGTGATAACGGAAGTGGTATTCTTCCTGAAGTCTTGGATAAAATCTTTGTTCCTTTCTTCACAACGAAGCCTACAGGTAGTGGCATCGGACTCAGCTTATGCAAACAAATCATGAATTTACATGGTGGAAGTATCTCGGCAAGTAGTGAAATAGGGAAGGGGAGTTGTTTTACGTTGAAATTCCTTTGTTGCGAATAAAAAAAGTTTCGATGGTAATAATCTAGTTTACAATGAAATAAAGAATCGAATAAAAAAGAGTTAGAAAAAAAGATCTTCAAACATTTGCGTATATAAAAAAAAGCCGTACCTTTGCATCGCTTTTGAGAAACAAAGCAACTACAAAACATAAAGATTCGGGGTGTAGCGCAGTCCGGTTAGCGCACCTGCTTTGGGAGCAGGGGGTCGTGGGTTCGAATCCCGCTACCCCGACAGGCGAGAATTAAGGAGTTACGGTAAAACGTGACTCCTTTTTTATTGCTCAGTTTGGGCGGTTTACGGCTCATCCGAAAAAAGGACGAATCCGGTTTCAAAATCAACTTCAAAAAGCAGTGAGGCATAAACACCCTAAATGTCTTAGTGCGAAGAGATGAAAATCAAAAATCACTATTTCTAGGTATTTCAGAATCTCTTTCAAACCTTTTACTTTGCAGCAAACAAATTAAATGATTTGCTGTATGAAAAAAATGGGTATAATTTATGGTTCCTCTACTGGAACTTGTGAAAGCATCGCACAGACAATAGCTGGAAAATTAGGTGTGGCATCAGCGGATGTAATTGATGCAAGCAAAATCACCACAGAAAAAGTGGGAGGTTATGATATCTTATTATTAGGGACTTCCACTTGGGGGGACGGTGAATTGCAAGACGATTGGTATGATGCTATTAAAACAGTAAAGGCCGCAGATTTGAATGGTAAAATAGTTGCTCTCTTTGGTTGTGGGGATTCAGAGTCCTATTGTGATACATTTTGTGATGGTATGGGAGTTTTGTACGACCAGTTAAAGAATTCCGGTTGCACTTTTGTGGGAGCAGTTTCTGCCGATGAGTATTCGTATTCATCTTCCATAGCGGTAATCGACGGGAAATTTGTAGGTTTGGCTCTTGACGATGTGAACGAAAGTGACAAGACCGAGGAACGTATAAACAATTGGATGGAAGAAATAAAGAAGAACCTGTAATTTTGACAATTGCCTTATGATAGCTTCAGACATTAACCCGGTAGAATTGAAAGTATTTCTGAATCATATTTATGAATTAAAAAAAGGAGTACGTCAGATGGTACTCTATACAACCAATAGGAAGTATGAAAATTTTGCTGTAAAACGGCTGGCCAATCAAAAGATTAATTACATAATCCAGCCAGTGGGGAATGATAAGATAAACCTGTTTTTTGGTAGAAAAGAATGCATTAATGCCATTCGTTTCCTGGTGACCCAGCCGCTGAACAAACTGTCACCCGAGCAGGATTTTATTCTTGGGGCTATGTTGGGGTATGATATTTGTGTACAATACCTACGTTATTGCAAACGTAAAGTACAATAATTTCAATTTCACGTAGTTTTAAATGTCGCAGTAAAGGGGTGTCTGAATCATTTTCAGGCATCCTTTTTGTCTTTTGTGTGAACTATCTTTTTATCTGTTTTGTTACATTATTAGCATAAACCTTAAAAATGAAAAGAGATGGATAAAGAAGAAAAGAAAAAGACGGAACAAAAGGATAAGCTGATGAATAGTGGTCGGCGGTATCCTGTAGAACAGGTGTCCAATACGGGTAAACCTACTAGAAAGCAGGTGAAAGCAGCGGTAAAAGAATTGAATCCAGACGTGAACAGTTTGGGGAGTAGAGGGTAATTTAAAGCTGGATACAGTAATGGATATAACTGAAAAGATTGAAGAGGCGAAACGGTCGGATTCATTGTTGCTGCTCGTATTCTATGCAGATTGGTCTCCTCATTATGAATGGATTGAACCGTTGGTGCATGAATTTGAAGAGCCAGTCAACATTGTGAGAGTCAATATAGAAGCCAACCGGAAGGTAGCCGATATTTATGAAATAGAAATAGCTCCTAGCTTTGTTCTTCAACGCAAAGACAAGGTATTATGGGAAAAAACAGGCAAAGTATTCCCGGGAGAATTAAGAGATGTCATTGAAATGTTCAAGAATTGAGATCCGTATATCCGTACGGACGAAAAAAAGTTCCGTTGGTATGCAGCTACGGGACTTTTTTTCTTGTAGGCGGTTTTGTACAATGGAAAACATATCGTACCTTTGCCAAACAATTGATTAAATTTAAAGAATATATGTTCAGAAGTCATACTTGCGGAGAGCTTAGACTTTCCGATGCAGGCAAAAGTGTAACGTTGGCAGGTTGGGTACAGCGTGCACGTAAAATGGGAGGGATGACGTTTGTCGATCTCCGCGACCGTTACGGTATTACCCAATTGGTATTCAACGATGCGGTGAATGCCGAACTTTGTGAACGTGCCAATCACTTGGGGCGTGAATTTGTTATTCAAATAGCTGGTGAAGTGAACGAGCGTTCAAATAAGAATATGAATATTCCCACTGGTGAAATTGAAATTATCGTATCGGAATTGAATGTACTTAATTCAGCGGTGACTCCTCCTTTTACGATAGAAGATAACAGTGACGGAGGTGATGATATACGTATGAAGTTCCGTTATTTGGATTTACGCCGTAATTGTGTGCGCAAAAATTTGGAGCTCCGTCATAAAATGACAATGGAGGTACGCCGATATTTGGACAGCAAAGGATTCCTGGAAGTGGAAACTCCTATGTTGGTAGGTTCCACTCCTGAAGGGGCCCGTGACTTTGTTGTTCCTTCACGTATGAATCCGGGACAGTTTTATGCACTGCCACAGTCTCCGCAAACACTGAAGCAATTGCTGATGGTTTCCGGCTTCGATCGTTACTTCCAGATTGTAAAGTGTTTCCGTGATGAAGATCTTCGTGCAGACCGTCAGCCAGAGTTTACTCAGATAGACTGTGAGATGAGTTTCGTTGAACAAGAAGATATCATTTCCACTTTCGAAGGAATGGCAAAACATTTGTTCAAGGAGTTACGTGGAGTCGAGCTGAATGAACCGTTCCTGCGTATGACATGGGCCGATGCCATGAAATATTACGGTAGTGACAAACCGGATTTGCGTTTCGGCATGAAGTTTGTGGAGTTGATGGATATCATGAAAGGTCATGGTTTCCCTGTTTTTGATGATGCGACATATATTGGTGGTATCTGTGCAGAGGGTGCTGCAAGTTATACCCGTAAACAGTTAGACCAATTAACTGAATTTGTCAAGAGACCTCAGATCGGTGCGAAAGGTATGGTTTACGCCCGTGTGGAAGCTGATGGCAATGTAAAATCTAGCGTAGACAAATTCTATTCACAGGAAGTACTTCAGCAGATGAAGGAAGCTTTCGGTGCCAAGCCGGGTGACTTGATCCTGATTCTGAGCGGTCCTGATGCCATGAAGACCCGCAAGCAGTTATGCGAGCTCCGTCTGGAAGTGGGACGTCAGCTGGGACTGCGTGACAAGAATAAATTTGCTTGTCTCTGGGTCGTTGATTTCCCGATGTTTGAGTGGAGTGAGGAAGAAGGCCGTCTGATGGCCATGCATCATCCGTTCACTCATCCGAAAGAAGAAGATATTCCTTTGTTGGATACAGATCCGGCTGCTGTTCGTGCTGATGCTTACGATATGGTAGTAAACGGTGTGGAAGTAGGAGGCGGTTCAATTCGTATCCATGATTCACAATTGCAGGCCAAGATGTTTGAGATTTTGGGCTTTACTCCGGAAAGAGCACAAGAACAATTCGGCTTCCTGATGAATGCATTCAAATACGGAGCACCTCCTCATGGTGGTTTGGCATACGGTCTTGATCGCTGGGTTTCTTTGTTTGCAGGACTTGATAGTATCCGTGACTGCATCGCATTCCCTAAAAACAATAGCGGACGCGATGTGATGTTGGATGCTCCCGCTGCTTTGGATCAATCACAATTGGATGAGTTGAATCTGGTTGTTGATATAAAAGAAGAAAAGTAAGTCTTGTCCGTTTTTATAGAGTCATATTAAAAGACCGATAACGGAGTGATCCGAACAAAGCGTAGCGAATGCTGTTTCAGCTAATTCGCTACGCTTTGTCTTTTGTGGCTCAAAGTAGTTCGATAAACTGAAACAAATTACAAACAAATGAAGGAAGCATATAAAAATAAAGCCTATGAAAGAGAAAAATACGGTTAGGATAAAGCGTTATGAATCACCCTGCGGGGTGTTGCTGCTCGGTTCGTTTGGCGAAAAACTCTGCCTGTGTGACTGGCAGGTGGAAAAACATTGCGATCGTGTGAATCAACGGTTGAAGCGGATATTGTGTGCCGAATTTGAAGTAAGTACATCAGAAATAATCGAAGAAGCAATAGAGCAACTCAACGAATATTTTGCAGGACAACGCAAAGAATTTAATGTGCCGCTTCTTTTTGTGGGCACGGATTTTCAGAAAACAGTATGGAATGAACTGCTAAAAATACCATTCGGCAAGACAATTTCTTACGGTGAAATGGCCAGGCATATCGGGATGCCCCAAGCAGTTCGTGCGGTAGCCAATGCCAATGGTGCAAATTCCATATCAATCTTTGCACCTTGTCATCGTGTGATCGGCAGTGACCACTCGCTGACGGGATATGGAGGCGGACTGTCCGCTAAAAAGTTTTTATTGGAATTGGAATCACAACCTCGGTTAATGTTATGAGCAGATAAGAAACATTTCCGATACTGTAATAATAAATAAAAAGGAATGGGTGATGAAAATGCCCATTCCTTTTTCTCATATCTTCTTAATGAATTACCATGTTGTTCCTTGGAATACACTACTTTCGTTATAAGGAACCAGATATCCGTTCATTGTCAGCGTATTGCCCGAGAAGTTTGGATTTATAGTAACACTAGCCTGATTGGTTCCGCCAGTCAGTACAATGGAAACGGTGGCCGAAACGGCAATACCATTAATTCCATAATTATAGTACACATTACCGTCTTTATCCTGACGCATGCTTATTCCGTTCACATTTCCCTGAACCGTGACACCTCCCAAGCCGTTCGGACTCCAGTTATACACAAAATTAGTAAAGGCGGTCTGGACAAGACCTTGTCCATCGTTTACTTCTACATAATTCGTGTTAGAGGAAACAAAACGCATTATTCCGTTACGGAATACCACGTTATCAGCTTCTAATACAAAAGAACCGCTTTTTAAGGCATCAATTGCCTGGACATAGGATATAGAGTCCTGCTGGGCTTCCAAGGCTTTCTTTTCCTGACGCTCTTTCTTCCATGCTTCGCGTTTGGCATCTTCTCTTTGTTTTCTGGTTTGTGCATTTGTTACTCCGCTGAAGCAAACAAGTAACAATGCGGCTAAAAATAATACTTTTTTCATAATTAAGCTGTTTAGTAAATCAATAATATCTTTTGAATATTCTGATTACTAAAACAGCTTTAACCATGAATTGTTTAACGAATATGTGAATTTATATAACGATAACGTTTGTATTTAATCTATAAAGCGTCGGGTTAGATTTTCAAACTCATCAATACGTCGGTCACGGAGGAAAGGCCACCAGCGACGAACATTCTCGCTACGGGTCATATCCAGTTCCACTACCATATTTTCTTCATCCATATTGCCGGCTTGTGCCAGTATTTCCCCTTGAGGGCCTGCCACGAAGCTATTGCCCCAAAATTGGATACCGTTCGTCTGACCGGAAGGATCGGGTTCATGCCCTACACGGTTCACGGCGATAACCGGCAGCCCATTTGCCACGGCATGGCCACGCTGCACAGTTACCCATGCACCTAGTTGCCGGATTTTCTCTTCTTGAGTGTCTGTGCTTTCCCAACCGATGGCTGTAGGATATATAAGAATCTCAGCACCTTTCAGTGCCATCAGACGTGCACCTTCGGGATACCATTGGTCCCAGCAGACTTGTACACCTAGTTTTCCCAGCGAAGTCTGAATGGGTTCAAACCCCAAGTCACCGGGAGTAAAATAGAATTTCTCATAATAAGCGGGATCATCGGGAATATGCATTTTTCGGTATTTTCCTGCTATACTGCCATCTTTGTCAAAAACGACGGCTGTGTTGTGATATAGTCCCGGGGCACGCTTCTCGAATAACGAAGTAACCAGTACAATGCCATATCCGGCAGCCAGCTCGCTGTAGAAACCGGTAGAAGGACCGGGAACCGGTTCTGCCAAATCAAACATATCCGTATCTTCTGTCTGACAGAAGTAAGGGGTGTTGTGCAACTCCTGCAATATAACCAGCTGTGCACCTGCTGCCGCCACTTGTTCTATATTGCGGTGCAACTTGCTCAAATTGTGACGGATATCATTTGTGCATGTCTGTTGGATAATTCCTACTTTAATCGTTCTTTTCATACATATATTTATTAATATACACCTTCGGGATATTGCATGGTGACGCAATGCAGCGAGCCATGTTGCTTTATTAAAACAGTGCAGTCAATACCTACTATCTCTCTTCCGGGAAATGCTTCCGCCAATACTTCTTTGGCGCGCATGTCATTCACAGGATCAGCATAAGTAGGATAGAGCACAGCTTCATTCATTATCAGAAAATTGGCATAAGTTGCCGGCAAGCGATGATGTTCTTCATCATAAACAGCACTTGCCATGGGCAGCTGAAGCAGACGGTATGGCTTGCCGTTCAAAGTGCGGAATGCTTTTAGTTCTTCTTCCATCATTGCCAGTTCTTTATAGTGCTCATCTTTTTCATCAGTACACTTTACATACGCAATGGTATCATCCGGACAGAAACGTGCCAATGTGTCTACATGGCTGTCTGTATCATCTCCTGCCAGATAACCGTGTTTCAACCATAGAACCTGTTTTAAATTGAATGTTTCTTTTAGAAAATCCTCCACTTCCTGTCGGTCCATTTCATTTCTGTTTTTAGCCAGCAAGCATTGCTCTGTAGTCAACAGGCTTCCTTTCCCATCACTTTCTATGGAACCTCCTTCTAAAATAAAATTCCGGCAGAAAACATATTCACCTTTCAGAACAGGATGGTGAAAATATAGTTCGTTATTAATCTGGTTATCATAATTTGCGGCAAACTTTAGTCCCCAGCCATTAAAGCAGAAATCCAGCAGCAGGGGGGGAGTAGCGTCTTCTTCCAACATGGTGATAAAAGCGTGATCGCGTGCCCAAGTATCATTTGTATTGACTTTTGATGTGACAAGTTTTTGGATATCAGCTCCATAATGATCCAGACTATCTCTTATGGAATCGGGATCTGGAGCCACAATCAACAAATTCTGACGTTTCAAAATCTCATAAGCGATCTTAAGAAAACAGTCATTTACTTCGTCCAACATGTATGCCCAGTCTGTGTCTTTATGGGGCCATGTTAGTTGAATCAAGCTTTGTTTATGCCATTCGGCGGGTAAATAGGACCTGTTCATATTTTTAAATTTACATTGCAAAGATAGTGAATAAATTATAGGTTAATTAGTCATCGCTTCGTTTCTGTAGCGAGTTTTTCCGTCTTTTCCATAAGAACCAGCGGAACAGTTCGTCCCAAGTGTTGAAGTCTTTTTTATACATGAGACCTATTCCTTGAGTGGTCAGAGTGGATTTAGTGAAATAGCGGTCATTAGTCTGATTATATCCTCTCAAACGGAAATCTCCGTTTTTTGTCAATAACCATATCGCTTCAAAGTCTCCTACGAAGTTGCTATTTGCCATCACATTCTCCTTGTAGCCGAAGTTTCCATTTATCATCAGCCTGTTGTTCAATAACCTGCCGGACAGCATGGCTTCTGCTTCTACATCTGTCCAGCCTTTTTCACCCGTACTCAGGTTGGCACCTATGTTCCAGTTTTTATTGTCCATCCATTGGGACAACATATTGTTCAGCTGACCGGAAAGTGTGCTGAAGGCTAAAGAACTGGTCGCATTAGAGGATTGGTCGTTATTGGCATAATCATAGGTGTAGAACTTACCGATTCCCAGCAAATAAATAATCTGTGTATTCATTTGTTCTTCCGTGCTGGTGGCGCTACGTACCAATTCCCGGTCTTCCTCTCTTACAGTAGGCAGGTCCAAATCAAATTTAATGTCCGGATTGGATAAATTCCCTGTCAGATTCATCAGGCAGTTTACTTTCACCGTGCCTTGGTTGCGCGAGGGGTCTACCACCAGATCACTTAAAGAAGCAGAGTTCACCGTGTACACCGCCTGTAAATCAAGATTCGCCTGATAAGGGTCACCAGAGAAAGTCACCGTGCCGCCCGATTTTAAAGCAAAGTCCTTACGTATTACTTCCTGCATGCTTAGTTTATACATACCTTGATCTATGACATAACTGCCGAACATACGGAAATCACCTTTATTGAAAAAGTTCACTTGCAGGTTGCCACTTCCGGTTGCTGTAATATTATCTCCCGCTACAGGATCCATGATAATTTTCATGGTAGCACTGGGAGTTGCTTCTATCAACATGTTGATGCGGAGATCCATCGGAGGCCCGTCGTCCTCTTTGGTCTTATGCACATTGGAGTGGTGGTAAAGATTGGTTTCCACATCATCCTGAATGCGCTTGGGAGTTTTGTCTACAAAGGTGATAAACTGGTTGCTCGCTGCTTCCGTGGTTACTCCGGTTATATAAGTGAAACTGGTATTGCTGCCTGTGGTCAGTGAAGCATCCACTGTCATCGCATTGTTTCCACCATCCAGCACCACATTTCCTGTACCATATACTTTTCCGTAAAATGACATATCCCCGGCTTCGTTGGTATTGTACATCAACAGGTTGTTGCCTCGTATATTGAAATGGTACATCAGATTTTTCAGTTTTGTGTGATGCAGATAACCATTGACCAGTCCGTCATGTCCTTCACGGTCATATACTTTTACATTCCTAAAGTCCAGACTGCCCGAAGATATATGTATGGAGTCGTTCCGGATTTGGAAATAGGTGTTCAACACATCAATTTTGGCATCCATTTTGGCCCTCACTTCACCTTCCAGATCCAAATGCTTGAAATCACCGTACAAACGGACGTGCCCGTTGACACGACCGTCTATTTCACTAAAAATACCTTCTATAAAAGGTTGCAGGAATCCCACATTCGTACTATCTGCCCGGATCAACAGGTCAAGGCCTTTTAATTTGGGAGAGACATACCCTGTCACATGAGTGGAGGAAATTCCTTTTTCCGCTATTTGGGCATCCAGTCGTACTCCGCCCAATTCCTTATCCCATACTCCTGTAATGTCGGCTTCTCCTAATAAAGAACGGTTCAGGCAGAAATTGTGCACATTCAGACGGGTCCGCATCACAGGGTTCTTCATGACACTTTTCAGATGAACCTTTCCGGTTACAAGCCCGCCAAACTCTACATCGTCAAACTGCACGATGTCCAGTACATAGTCCAGCTTGATATTTCTCAGATCCACCCGGCAGGAATCACTCTCTTTTTGGGTCAGTTTACCATCTATTCTTAAATGCTGGTCTTCATGTTCAAACAGGAAGTTATCAATGAACACACGTCCCGAGTCTATGGCGATATGTGATGGATGAATGTTCCATACCGTATCATTCAGCACTACTTTGGTGGGCTGTATGTTTATATCAGCCTGAAGAATAGGATGGGGGCCTTCTGTTTTAAAGAAACGGGTATCGGCGGCAAACTTACCACCGTAGGTCACATCAGTATTGTTTCCCCAGTTAATTGTTGTTTCCAAATGATCGTTTTTGGCATTGGCCTCCACCGAGAAGTTAAGCATTGCACCACTTTTCATCAACATGCCGCCTCGCAGTGAGCATTTGAACCGGTCGGAAGGATTCTCACAAAATAAAACACCTGAATCATACCGCGTTCCATTGTATTTGAATTCCGGAAAATGTCCTTCTACGTGCAATTTTTCCTCGCCATCGTTAAAATATCCTTTTAAAGATGCCGGAAGGTATAATTCCAGTGGGATCTGAAATAATTTGGATAGTACTTCGGTATTCTCCAGACAGATATCAAACTGGAAGTTATTGTGAGGATCGGGCATATTATCTTTTATAGTCAGTAAGGACGGAATATAGCGTTGTACTGTCTTCACTACGCTGGCGGGAATGGTGTGGTAGGAATAGTCACCGCGTATCACGGCTGTCATGAAGGATGAATTTATGCGCAACTCTTTTTCACCGCTTACCTGTCCGGCTGTAATAGTCAGGTTGTCAAGAAAACATCCCCCTTCATCGGGAGCGTTTAATTGCAGGCTGTCCAATGAAATGCGCCCGTTCATGTCGTCAATGGATTTGCCGGTGAAATCGGCCGTAAGTCCCAGCGATATACTGGCATTTTCATAGTTGTCCGACAGATGGAGTTCGTGGGGGCGCAGGTCCTTAACGGATGCCTTCAGATTAAAATCAGGGATTGTTTTGGCAACATTGAAATTACCGTTTATCTGGACAGAACCATTTTCGTCGTCCATGGACAAGCGCCCGTTAAATCCTCCGTCCTTATATACACCATCCAACATGATATTTTCATATTGATATTGACTATATTCAAAAGAAGATATGACTCCTTTGATATATGACTCCGGATATCGGTTCTTATAGTTGAAACCTTTCAGTTCCACATTGAAATCCACCTTGCCGAATTTCTTTTCCTGGTTCAGTAATTTTCCCAAATCCAAGTCAGCACTGGCCACACTGCCCGAATAGGTTCTGCTCATGCTTTGTTCATCAATGCTCATCATCACATCCGTTTTTACCATGCCTGCTCCTGTATGGAACAAGCCTGTCAATGTGAGGTCATGCAGATAGCCCGCCGCTTCTCCGTTAAAACGAATATAGTCCAAACGTTGCAACATAGGAGGAACCTTTCCCGCCAAGTTCGTCATCAGGATGCTTATTCCCTCTTTTGTCATGGTCAGATTACCCAGTTTGCCGTAAATGTACATATCCATGCCTGCATCCCAGTTACTCAAGGCAGCTTCACCTGCAATCATCAATCCGTGATGATTAGTCAGTCGCAGGGTGGGGCAGTCCAAATGCTTGCCATGACCGGAGAAAACCAGATTTAGATCCAAAGGTTCTTCAAAACGTGACAAGGCAGGTACAAGAGAAGCCAGATCCTTCAGCACAACAGAAGCTTTCAAAGAGCCGTCATATATTATATTTTCTGTCATTTGGGGCAATTCGGGCAGGCTGTCATACTTCAAGGTCAGACTGTCTATCTTTAAAGCAGTATTTGAAAGTTCTACACCAAAATCCTTAATATCCAGACGTTTATTGTTGGCTGTAACTTTCATAGCAAATTTCTGCAATGAAAAACCACATTGTTCGTCAAAGCTGACCCGCCGGATAGCGGCATTCAACGAGTCGCTGCGCAATGCCTTCAGTGAAAGAGTTGCAGCGAGATTCTTCACCGATAGATGATGGGCATTGAACTTTCCGGGAGTTTCCGGTTCCGATAATATATCGTATGTCACCCTGCCACGTCTTATCAATACGGAATTAATTCGTAAATCCAGATTAGATTTTGTTTTAACCGTATCTTTGGATGCGAAGGCGTCTAACACAAACTGGAAATTAGGGGCAGATTCCGGAGTTTCCCGGTTCAAGTTGACCGTGAATCCGAAAAGCTGGACACTGCTGATGGTAACTTTACCGTTCAGTAAAGGAAGAAGGTCGAATTTTGCCGACAAGCGGGCTACTTTCAGCATCTCCTGATCCTTTCGGTCATGCAAAAGGACATCTTCCACGATGATACGGTTCAGCAGTCCCATATCAATCCGTCCTACAGATACCTCTGTATTCAGTATTGTTTTTAGTTCCTGAGCTACAAAAACAGATAATTTGCCCTGAACATACGGTATGTTCAGCAGCACAATTATTCCCAGGTAGACACCAATCAGTGTACCTAGCAGAATACGCACAGTGTACTTAAGACTCTTACTAGAAATCATTGTTTATTTTGGGCTAACAAAAATACGAATATCGTACGACGTAGCCCAAAATAAACGGAATTTTTTACTTGTTTTTATGCAATCTTTTCAACTCGAAGGAGAAAATGACACGGAAACATCCGATAATCAGGAAAGTAAGGGACAACATATAGAGCACGGTGACAGCGCCCAGTCCGGGTTGCCAGATGATAGCCATAGAGCAAAGAATGGCCAAAATGCCGAACACCAGATACCATCCCCAGTCCTTCGTGCCATAGCGTTTCAAATCTGTGGAATAGCCACACAATGTAAATCCTCTGAACATCAGCCAGAAAGCGACGATAAACGGAATCAGTTCCATGCTGACCAACGGATAGAATACCAGATAAATACCTATCAGTAAATCAATAATACCTCCGGCAAGATACCACCCCCAGCTGCTGATTGTTTTTTTGTTTCCGGCGGCAAAAAAGATTTCCAGAATGCCGCTGACCAGGATCGAGATACTGAAGATGACACTCAGTGCCACATAACTGCTCACAGGAGAGAATAATAAACACAGCGCTACCGCAATGTAGAGCAATCCCAGCAACAGGGACATCCACCAATTTTTTACAGCGTAGCCTAAGCCACCCATTAATTCATTCATATTTGTTAAGTTTTAGGTTATAATTTGAACTAATAACGCCCTCTTTGCAAAAAGGTTTACCTGCAAATACAAAAAAAGTATTTAAATACCATCGGTTGACTTTTAGAACTCAAAAAATATTCCGAACTTTGCACACTGAAAACCAAATTGATAGTTCTATTTACATTTTGAATAAAAATTGAATAAAAAAAGAATGAAAGATAACAAAATCCCTTCTCCGCTAGTATCCCTTTTACCCGTATTCGTACTTATTTTATTATTGTTTGTCACAATTCGTACGTTTGGGAGTGATGCCTTGTCTGGTGGCAGCCAGGTTTGCCTGCTGGTGGCTACAGCAGTTTGTGTGCTGACAGGTATGGCGGGATTCCGTCGTCCGTGGAAGGACTTCGAACTGGCTATTACCAATAATATAGCCGGAGTAAGTACCGCACTTATTATCTTGCTGATCATTGGAGCTTTGTCTGGTGCATGGATGGTCAGCGGTGTAGTCCCTACATTAATATATTACGGCATACAGGTTATTCATCCTCATTTTTTCCTGGTATCCACTTGCATTATTTGTGCAGTAGTATCTGTCATGACAGGCAGTTCATGGACTACCATCGCCACTATCGGCATCGCACTGATGGGAATAGGGAAGGCGCAAGGTTTCAGTGAGGGTTGGATTGCCGGTGCGATTATCTCAGGAGCTTATTTCGGTGATAAAGTTTCTCCGCTTTCGGATACCACCATTCTGGCATCGTCCGTAACGGATACACCGCTGTTCACTCACATCCGTTACTTGATGATTACCACTGTTCCGTCACTTGTTATTACGTTAATCATCTTTACCATAGCCGGATTGTCGCATGAAGCCACTGATACCGGTCATATCGCCGAATACACCCGTATATTGAGTGATAAATTCCATATTTCATGGTGGTTGATGATTGTCCCCGTTGTCACAGCGATACTGATTGCGCGTAAAGTGCCTTCCATCATCACTCTATTTGCCTCTACAGCTCTGGCTACCGTCTTTGCTTTGATTTTCCAGTCCGGACTATTATGCGAAATCGCCGGACAAGAAGCCGGGGGAGTTGCCGCCTTGTTCAAAGGAGGAATGGGAATGCTTTATGGTGGAACCCAATTGGAAACCGGTCATGCGGAAATAAACGAACTGATATCTACCCGCGGAATGGCGGGTATGATGAATACCATCTGGCTGATTATCTGCGCCATGTGTTTTGGAGGAGCGATGACAGCCGGAGGAATGCTCGGCAGCATCACTTCTGTCTTTGTACGTTTTACGAAAAAGCGGATAGGAATGGTGTCATCTACAGTTGCATCGGGCTTGTTTCTGAATCTTGCTACAGCGGATCAATACATATCCATTATCCTGACAGGCAATATGTTTAAAGATATCTACAGCGCAAACGGTTATGAAAGCAAACTGCTGAGCCGTACGACAGAAGATTCCGTTACAGTCACTTCGCCATTGATACCTTGGAATACATGCGGTATGACACAGGCCACTATCCTTAGTGTTCCCACCATTGTGTACCTGCCTTACGCATTCTTTAATATTATCAGTCCGCTGATGAGTATCACCATTGCTATACTGGGATATAAGATAAAGAAAAAAGCAGAGCAGACGGCCTGTCATAATGATGATAGGAGCTGATGATTATATATCTTTTACGTGAAAGATTAGCAGAGTTCAAAAAAAACATGTACATTTACACACCTTAATTAATCATTTTATATTTTTACACTAATATGAAGAAACACATCACATTCGCTCTTCTGTTTGCGGCTGCATTGACAGTCCAGGCACAGCAGGGAGGCATTTCAAGCGAAATGCTGAATCAAATCAAACAAAGTTATCAGGCAACCCCCGCCGACAAAGCTATCCGTAACGCCTTAGGTGGAACAAGTATCAACACGTTGGCCTTGAACCAGGAGAACCGTGCCGATTTTGATACGGAATTTTCACACAAGGTGTTATCCAAGGGGATAACCGACCAACAATCTTCCGGTCGCTGCTGGCTCTTTACCGGACTGAACGTGCTCCGCAGCCAGATGATTGCCAAATACGGACTGGATGAGATGGAGTTCTCACAGAACTACTGTTTCTTCTACGACCAATTAGAAAAAGCTAACTTATTCTTACAGGGAATCATTGATACCAGTGGAAAGCCCATGGACGACAAGATGGTGGAATGGCTGTTCAAGCATCCCTTGAGCGATGGAGGACAATTCACAGGAGTTTCGGATATTATAGAGAAATACGGACTGGTTCCCAAGCGTGCAATGGTGGAAACTTTCAGCAGTGAGAATACCGGAAAGATGAGTAACCTGATAGGATTGAAACTGAAGGAATTTGGTTTACAACTACGCGAAGCCGCCGCTGCCGGAGCGAAGCCAGCCGAATTGGAAAAGAAAAAGACAGAAATGCTGGGAACGGTTTATCGTATGCTGGTGCTGACCCTTGGCGAACCTGTTTCCACCTTTACATGGAGTCTGAAGGGTGGGGAAGCGAAAGAATATACTCCGGTGTCTTTTTATAAAGAATTTTTGGGAAATGATTTGACCAATAACTATGTGATGCTGATGAATGATCCCAGCCGCGAGTTCTATAAATGTTATGAAATAGATTTTGACCGTCACCGTTATGATGGCAAGAATTGGACTTATGTAAACTTGCCGATAGAGGATATTAAAGAAATAGCCATAGCTTCCATCAAGGACAGCACTATGATGTATTTTTCTTGTGATGTAGGCAAGTTCCTCGATAGCAAACGTGGCTTGTTGGACCCTGATAATTATGATTACGAATCATTGATGGGAACCACTTTCGGCATGGACAAGAAACAACGTATCCAAACCTTCTCCAGTGGCAGCAGCCATGCCATGACCTTGATGGCGGTGGACTTGGATAAAGCGGGAAAAACGAAAAAATGGATGGTGGAAAACAGTTGGGGCAGTGCCAGCGGATACAGAGGACACCTTATTATGACGGATAAGTGGTTTGACGAATATATGTTCCGTGTGGTGGCAGAAAAGAAATATGTTCCTGCCAAGGTGCTGGATATTTTGAAACAGAAACCGATCCGTCTTCCGGCATGGGATCCGATGTTTGCTGACGAAGAATAAGCGTCATCTCTCTACATTGTATATAATTTAAACGGACTGTACAGAAAAGAAAGACTGTACAGTCCGTTTTTTATTCCAGAATATTGTTTATGTTTCCTTATTTTACTTTTCCTTGATTTCTCTCTTGCAAAAAGAAATATAATAGAAAGAACAGGCTTATTACAATGATGAGTTATATTGTATAATAGGCTGGGGAAAGGCGTTTCTCGCATTCTAGGTATAATTAAAAAATGGGAATCTCTTCGTAAGAGAACCCCATTTTTGTGCAAATATAGCCCATATTTGCTTTAAACGCAATTTTTCGTGTTGAAAAAATAGGAAAAAGTTGTAAACAGGTGCACCTTGTTTACAAAAACATCATGTGATAAAATCAGTAAACTTCCAATTATCAGATGTTTAACATGGCTTTGGGGTTCTCTTACGAAGAGAACCCCAAAATATAGAGGATATCTGATAACAAATCTGTTCCTCTTTTTCAAATAAAGGAATGATAAAATGTAATGTTTTGATGGGAACAACGAATAACAATCAAGACATAACGAGCGAAGCGCCTAAGTTACTGCTCAGCAGTTCAATCGCTTCTGTTTCAGACCCGGGGTCAAATGCAGGAATCAAGCTACAGGCTGGAATAGGGAAAGAACACCCTGAACTCTCGTGGTACTATATGTATCTTTCCTATAAGGAACTGAAACGCTATATTGCAGTTTTTAGTGGTAGGAAAGCTGTAAAGTTCCGTAGTTCGGAAGGGGTAACCGAGGATTGTTATTTCTGTTTTAGGGTATTTTCTTATACCGAGGCAGGTCATCGGAAACGTTTCGAACAGTGTGATTATACCAAACAAGAATATGCCGCTCGCTGTGAATCCGCCCAAATAGTGAAGGAAGCCTTTTCTACCGGCTCTGCCTCACTGCTCAATGCTTTGACAGACGAAAAGGAAGTGCAAGGTAGCGGTTGGCTGTTTGTCTGTGCCCCTTTGGAGCAACTTCAGCGCATCCTGTCTGCCATGCTCCCCCGCCAATATCTGGTAACGGACTACGTAACCCATCGTGCTGCGGTTATTCCCCAGCGTCAGATGGAGGAATTCATCTATCTATATGAATCCATGCCCTACAACATTGAACTGTTGAACCGTCCTTTGGAGGCTTATCTTCAGAAGAAGCAACGTATTCGCATTACCGGCGGCATTTTTCATGGTAAGGAGGGGTGCATTATGCGGCTGCATCGAAATACAAGGTTAGTGTTCGCTTTTGGAAATATGACGGTGGCTATCAGCTATCTTCATGCTTTTCCGTTCGAGAAAGTGGACTAGGATACATATTATATTCCCTATTTAACTGAATGACAATAATATGTCCAATTCCTTAAAACAAGTAGCGACCAAGGGGGTTCTCTGGAGTTCGATAGAACGCTTTTCTGTGCAAGGTATTCAGTTTGTAATCATGATTATCATGGCCAGACTGCTAACTCCGGAGGATTACGGCCTTGTCGGAATGCTGACCATATTCTTGGCTGTTTCCCAATCATTGATAGACAGTGGATTTTCCCAGGCCTTGATACGTAAACAAAACCGGACAGAAGTAGATAATTCTACTGTGTTTTATTTCAATATAGCTGTCGGTCTTGCGCTTTATCTGTTATTCTATATTTCCGCGCCTTGGGTGGCGGATTTTTATGAACTTCCCGAACTTTCTTTAGTGATGAGAGTGGTATGCCTGGGTATAATCTTTAACTCACTGGCTGTAGTCCAGCGTGCACTACTGACAGTCAGGATAGATTTCAAGACCCAGGCAAAGGCATCATTGATTGCTGCTGTTATCTCCGGTATGGCAGGTATCATATTGGCTTATACAGGATTTGGCGTATGGGCATTGGTATGCCAGCAACTGGTCAATCTGGGGATAAACACCTTCTTATTATGGATCTTTTCAAAATGGAAGCCCATGAGAACCTATTCCTGGAAATCTTTCAGGGAATTGTTCTCCTTTGGCTCCAAACTGTTGGCGTCCGGTCTGCTGGATACCACTTACAACAATATTTATCCCATTGTCATAGGCAAGGTCTTTTCCGCCGGTGATTTGGGACATTATACACGGGCCCAACAATTCTCTGTTTTCCCCTCTTCCAATATTACAGGGATACTGCAACGTGTGACTTATCCCGTGCTTTGCAGCATACAAAATGATATTGACAGATTACGGGGAGTTTATCGTAAATTTCTCAAATTGTCCGCTTATGTGGTCTTTCCTCTTATGACAGGACTTGCCGCGGTTTCCTTTCCGTTTGTCCGGATTGTGTTGGGTGAGAAATGGATGTTCTGTGCGGTTCTGCTTCAAATCATCTGTTTCTCGATGATGTGGTATCCCATTCATGCCATCAATCTGAACCTGTTACAGGTACAGGGACGTTCCGATCTTTTCCTTCGGTTGGAAATTATAAAGAAAGCGGTCGGAGTAGCTATCCTTTGCCTGACCATTCCTCTAGGCCTGAAAACCATGTGCTTTGGGGGAGTGGTAAGTTCCATCCTTTGCCTGGTAATCAATACCTTTTATACAGGAAAGCTGATACAAGTCGGTTTTACCACGCAGATGCGCGACTTGTTTCCCACTTTGGCGGTTTCCTTGCTGATGTTTTTCCTTGTGCTTTCCCTTCAGTGGATGACGGAGAATCTGTATGCCCAGTTGCTGGGCGGCATCCTTTTGGGCAGTGGGTTTTATCTGGCTGTAACGAGGCTTCTCCGTTTTCAGGAACTACAGGAACTGTCCTCATTGTTCTCAAAAAGATAAATTAAAAAAACTTGATATGGATAAAAGTTTGATCACAGTAACGTCTCCGTTACTGCCGGACCTTGACGATTTTCACGCAATGCTCAAGGAGATTTGGGCGGGCAAGTGGATAACCAACAACGGTTCTTTTCATAAGCGGCTGGAAAAGGAACTGGCTGCTTATCTGAAAGTACCTTTTATCAGCCTTTTCACCAATGGGACACTGCCATTGATAACCGCCTTGCAGGCTTTGAGAATAACGGGCGAGGTGATAACCACCCCTTATAGTTTTGTGGCTACCACCCATGCCCTCTGGTGGAACGGCATCACTCCGGTCTTCGTGGATATAGACCCGTCTACAGGTAATATGGATCCGGACAAGATAGAGGCTGCCATCACGCCCAGGACAACAGCCATCATGCCGGTGCATGTCTATGGCAAGCCTTGCGATACCGTGCGTATTCAGGAGATAGCCGACAAGTATGGCTTGAAAGTCATTTATGACGCGGCCCATGCGTTTGGTGTGGAGGTGAACGGTGAAAGCATTCTGAATGCGGGGGATATGTCCACACTCAGTTTTCATGCCACCAAGGTTTATAATACGATAGAGGGTGGTGCTTTGGTGATGCACGATGAACAGACAAAGAAACGTATTGATTACCTAAAGAATTTTGGCTTTGCCGATGAGGTGACCGTGGTGGCTCCAGGTATAAACAGCAAAATGGATGAAGTGCGTTCCGCATACGGATTGCTCAATCTGAGGCAGGTGGATTCCGCTATTGCTGCACGTCGTCGGGTTGCCATAAAATACCGTGAAGCGTTGAGTGGGGTGGATGGTGTCACATTCTTTGATGATATGCCGGGCGTGAGGCACAACTATTCATACTTCCCCATTTTTATAGATGCAGAGAAATATGGTATGACTCGTGATGGACTTTATTGCAGGATGAAAGAACAGAATGTGTTGGGACGCAGATATTTCTATCCGTTAATAAGTACTTTCTCTACCTATAAAGGATTACAGAGTGCTGGACCGGAAAATCTTCCTAACGCACATAAGATGGCTGACTGTGTGATTTGCCTGCCGATGCACCATGCGCTGGGAGAAGAGGAGATTCAACGTACATTGGATTTAATTGTAAAATAGGATATGAGGCAGAAAAAATTAATGCTCCTTGGAGGTATCCGTTATCTCCTTCCTGTGATAGAGGCGGCTCACGAGCAAGGTTATTATGTGATTACGGCTGATTATCTGCCTGACAATATTGCTCATAAATATAGTGATGAGTATGTCAATGTCAGCATTATAGACAAAGAAGCAGTATTGAAGGTAGCCCGTGAGAAGGAAATAGACGGTATTCTTTCTTTTGGAGTGGATCCTGGTGTTGTATCGGCATCGTATGTTCAAACCCAGATGGGTCTTCCTTCATTCGGACCTTTCGAATCGGTTGAAATATTACAGAATAAGGATAAATTTAGGACCTTTTTGTTAGAGAACGGTTTTAATGTGCCTTGGGCTTTTGGTTTTTCTTCGCTGGAAGATGCTTTGGCTGATACAGACAAGTTTTCTTACCCTTTGATTGTAAAACCTACAGATTCTGCCGGTAGCAAAGGAGTGACCCGGGTGGACAATGAGGAGGATTTAAAGGATGCTTTGGAACATGCTTTCAAGCACTCTATCAAAGGAAATATTATAGTGGAGGAGTTTATCGAGAAACAAGGCTGTTCGTCAGACAGTGACAGCTTTTCTGTGAACGGGGTGCTTCAGTTTGTCTCATTCTCTGCCCAGCGTTTCGATGAAAATGCAGCAGGGACTTTCGTCCCTGCTGCATATTCATGGCCTTCAACCATGAATATGCAGCAAGAGTCCGAACTCCGCTCTGAACTCCAGCGTCTTCTTACCCTTCTTCACATGAAGACTGCCGTTTATAATATTGAGACCCGTGTAGGTGTTAATGGCAAGACTTATATTATGGAAGTGTCCCCTCGTGGAGGAGGTAATCGCCTGTCTGAGATGGTTCGTTATTCTACCGGAGTGGATATGATTACGGCTGGTGTGCGTGCGGCTGTTGGCGATTCTATAGATGTCATAGAGCAGAAGCCTTATGTAGGGCATTGGGCGGAAATAGTCCTCCATGCAGATAAAGAGGGAATTTTTGAAAAGATTGAAATTTTAGATGAACTCCCGACACAAATTGTGGAGAAAGATTTATGGGTACAACCGGGAGATAAGGTGGACAGTTTTGAAGGAGCAAATAATGCTATCGGTATGTTGATATTGAAATTCGACTCTTCCAAAGAATTGGAGTATGCTTTAGTGACACAGCGTGAATGGTTGAAGATTATTGTCAAATAATGAAAGCAATAGGTGGATATTTTTCTTGGGAGTTTCCTATGAATAAGGTATCGTTTCCTCATGAGAAGGGGGCTTTGGTCAGTAGCGGACATGGGGCAATCCAGTTGATTCTTCAAAGTATCGGGAAAATCTCAAAGTTATGGATTCCGTACTTTACGTGTGATATTGTGCCTGATGCCTTAAAAGCGATAGGTGTTCCGTATGATTTCTATCACATAAATTTTGATTTGGAAATAGAAAAACTACCAGAACTGACAACGGGTGAATATTTATTGTATACCAACTATTTCGGCATCATGGACAATTATGTGTCTGCCTTGGCGGAAATATACGGTAACAATTTAATTATAGACAATGCACAGGCTTTTTTTGCAAAAGAAATCAACAAGTGTCATCAAATCTATAGCCCGAGAAAATTTGTAGGTGTACCCGATGGTGGTATGGCGGTATCGCCTTTGGATTTGAATGTTCGTATGTTGCTTGACAATGAGGCGGGAGGTTATAGTTCTCATCTGTTGTTGAGAGAAGAAGGTATGGTGGCGGAAGGATATGAACACTTTAAAAGGAATGACTCTGCTCTTCGCAATCTTCCTCTTACTAAAATGAGTAAATTGACCCGAAGAATACTTTTGTCTTTAGATTATGAACAAATCATAGAGGTGCGAAGGGACAATTTTCATTATTTACATTCCGCATTGGCAGACCAAAATGGTTTTCTTCGCTTGTTGCAAAGGAGGGGAATGGAGTCTTTTGCTTGCCCGATGGTTTATCCGTTTTATACGGAGGATGTAACACTTCGTTCAAGGTTGATTGAAAATAAAGTCTTTGTAGCGCAGTATTGGCCTAATGTATTAGAATGGTGTAATCCGATACATTGTGAATATGCTTTGTGTAATCATATCCTTCCGTTGCCGATAGACCAACGGTATGGGAGAGAAGACATGAAAGAAATAATAGAACTGATTAATGGAAGAAAAAGTAGTTGAGTGTTTACAAATGAAAGAAGTATTTTTAATAGGAAATAGACTATCATGCTACAAAATATTGGCTAATAATAGCAACTATAGTATTAGGCATATTTGGGCTAAAACGAATAGCCTACTTGATACGTTCTTAAATGAAAAAGAAATTAGTCACAACAGATTTGATATTCAAGATAAACAGCATGTAATGGATGTTTTGACAGAAGTTGATTATGATATTCTTGTTTCTAATGGATGTCCATTTATCTTACCTGCAACATCTTTAAAACAACAGGGAAAGATTTTATTAAATACACATCCAACATTTCTACCTCATTTGAGAGGTGCTACACCATTAAATGGGGTGTTTTATAAGGATTATAAATTCTTGGGAGCCTCAACACATTATATTAGTGACTCAATTGACTCTGGCAATATCGTTTACCAAGAAAAAATGGATCTGACAGATGACTTAGACCAAGGTTTGGTATATTATTTATCATTCGAAATGGAGGGCGTCGTTTTTCAAAAGGCATTGAAAATTCTTGAGGAAAACGGATATGATTATGAAGGAACTATTGTCGATGTTTCTAATGGATGCTATTTTAATAGAACAATTGACAAGCAAACTATAGATTTTGAAAATGAGCAAGTTTCTGATTGTATCAGGAAAATTAAATCGTTTAATATACCTTCTCAAGGCTGTTTTGCTGTAATTGAAGGGAAAAAATATGTAATATATGATGGAGAAAAAATCCAGAATGCATTCATTTTAAATAAATTTGAATTGGATTATCCAGGGAAGATTCTACTAGAGTATGGTGATTCATTCTTGATTAAGGTTGCTGATGGTATTATTAAAATAACCAAATATAAAATAGAGAATTAGTAGAGCAAATTGTAAGCACTCATTGTATTATGGCTCTTGTAACTCTTTCTTTCCCCTCTTACTTTTGTGGAGAGCTTAAAAAAAACGACAACAATGAGCATGAGTGAATTCTATAAGAATGCTTCGAATGATGTTCTACAAGACTATATGCGGCAACAAGGAATTACTTTGTAACCTTCTCCAATTATGGCTTTTTCGAAAGAGGAAGATTTCTTAAGTTATTGGAATAATGGCGACAAGAAGAAGTTTTGTGATAAGATTTTGGTACGGTCTGTACGTGCAGAACCGATAGATGAAGCTTCAAAAAATGATAGAACTTAAGATTTAAAAAACTTAAATCCAATTCGCATGTATATGTCTGATATCCAGGTTATTACACCCCCCTCCCTCACACACCGCACGCCTGTGTAAAAAAACACCTACTTCTGTACATGAAACTGATGGGGATAGTGCTCCTATGCGTGAGCGGATTCATAAATCAGCTCCGTCTTGTAAAGAACGAAACTCTAATCTGGAACTTTATCGGATCATTGTGATGCTGCTTATTGTGGCCCACCACTATGTTGTCAATTCCGGCTTAATGTCTGTGATGAAAGAGGAACCGCTTCATATCCAGTCCATATTTCTTTATTTATTTGGAATGTGGGGGAAAACAGGTATCAATTGTTTTGTGATGATTACCGGTTATTTTATGTGTAAATCACATATCAGTTTACGAAAGTTCATGAAGCTGTTGCTTGAGGTTTATTTCTACAATGTTGTTATTACAGGTATTTTTCTGCTTACGGGATATGCCCGTCCTTCTTTCAGTACTGTTTTTTATGCATTGGTACCGATACAAAGTTTTGGAGTGAATTTTGTGGCGTGCTTCGTGGTATTCTATTTGTTGATCCCTTTTCTTAATCTTTTGATACAAACCATGAACTCTAAGCTGCATTTAAGGCTTGTTCTTCTTTGTCTGTTGGTGTATAGTGTGATAGGTACTATACCTAAGATTACTTTGGGAGTAAATTATGTCTCATGGTTTGTCTTGTTGTATTTCATAGCTTCTTATATTCGTCTTTATGGATTTCCAATAAAAATATCCAATAGGAATTGGGGATGGCTGACCTTGTTGTCTATATTGATTTCTATGGCAAGCGTGGTGTTCATGGCGTGGTTGTCCACTGTCTTTGTTAATAAAAATATACCAGTGTTTTGGTTTGTGGCTGATAGTAATCATATTATGGCTCTGGTTACTGCTCTTTGCTCGTTTATGTTTTTCAAGGACTTGAATATAGGATACAGTAAAGTGATAAATTTGATTGGGGCAAGTACTTTTGGCGTACTTCTGATTCATGCGAATAGCAATACTATGCGACAGTGGCTATGGCAGGATTTATTAGATAATGTGGGACAATACGGAACATCTGTTTTGTATGCTCATGCTATTTTGAGTGTAATTGCAATCTTTGTGGTTTGCATTTTGGTTGATATGCTGCGGATGAGGTTTGTAGAAAAACCATTGTTTAATAAGTGTGTAAAATAAACTATAATAAGTATGATACAAAAAGATAGTCCATTAGTTACGATTCAATGTCTTACGTATAATCATGAGCCATATATACGTCAATGCCTAGAAGGCTTCGTAATGCAGCAAACAGATTTTTGTTTTGAGGTAATTGTTCATGATGATGCTTCTACTGACGGAACGGCTAATATTATACGGGAATATGCTGAAATGTATCCTAATATAATTAAACCTATATTAGAAATAGAAAATCAATGGTCGAAGAATGATGGGAGTTTGGAGCGAATAATGAAAGAACATACGCATGGGAAATATATAGCTTTATGTGAAGGTGATGATTATTGGATAGATCCATATAAATTACAAAAGCAAGTGGATTTTCTAGAAACTCATGAAGAATACGGATTGGTACATACAAATTGTATGATAGCATATGAGAAAAAGAACTTTATATTAGAACCTTTCCAAAAAGAAGGTGTGCTAAATGGAAATGTGTATAAACAAATACTGGAGCGAAATTTCATTTCAACTTTAACAGTAGTTTATCGTGCTAATTTATTGAAATATGCCGAACAAGAAATTGGTAATATTAGATATTGGGATAGGATGATGTGGATTTGTTTTTCTCGATATACAAATTTCTATTATTTGAATGAAAACACTGCAGTATATCGAGTATTGAAAGAGTCTATGGTACATTCAGATCGTAAATGTTTATTGTATAAATTATTGTTAGGAACAAATGATCTGTTGAAATATTTTGATAATATAAGAATTCCCACTGAGGATAGGCATGTGTTTTTGGTGGCGAGGAGCAAAGAATTGTTGATTTGGTGTTATTTTGCAAGAGATTGGAAATATGCAGACGACTTTTATAAAGAGATACGCAATAATGGAAAAGTGTCTTTACGAGATTTTATTTTATATCATTTTGTTATTCGGACTCACATGCCCTTGTCCATGTATGATTGTTTTAATATCATGTGCAAAAAACTTAAGCAATATAAGTTGTTAGGCTTTAAGAATACAAATTAATATTGTTATGTTTTGATTTTTTCTTTTCATGAAGGTGTATAATAATTAATAGTAATATTGTTATATATTAAAATTATAAATGAAATATAATACTAAGCATGTATATAGAATATCGTTCGATTGCAGACATGAATAATATAATAGTGAAAAATCTGCAAAAACTTCCTCATGATATAGATTTAGTAGTTGGCATTCCACGTAGTGGAATGTTGCCTGCTAATCTAATAGCTTTATATTTAAATAAGCCTTTTACTGATATTGATTCTTTTTTAAAGAAACGAATATATTCTTCTGGTGAAAGAGGCGCATTTATAGATTTTAAGGGTAGTGGTAAAATACTTGTAGTAGATGATAGCATAGGATCGGGACATGCGTTACATAAAGCTAAAAATAAACTTGCTAATATTAGTGAAGAGTTTAGCTTGAAATATGTTGTAATATTTGCTACTTTGAAGGGTACAAAATTGGTTGATTATTATTTTGAAGTGATTGATAGTCCACGCATTTTTCAATGGAATATATTTCATCATAAGACATATATTCCTCATTCATGTTTTGATATAGATGGTGTTTTATGTCAAAATCCACCTTTTGATGATGATGGGCCAGTGTACAGTGAGTATCTTGCAAATGCAGAACCCCTGTATATTCCTTCCCTTAAAATAGATACTTTAATAACGTGTAGGTTGGAGAAATATCGTGCTATTACTGAAACTTGGTTAAGAAAAAACAATGTTAAATATAACAAAATGATAATGCTAGATTTTAAGACAAAAGAAGAAAGACAGGCCTGGGGAAAACATGGTGAATATAAAGGGTATATTTATAAAAAAAGCGACAATATATTGTTTGTTGAGAGTAGTTTAAATGAAGCTATAACAATAAGTAAAATATCCAATAAACCTGTTTTTTGCACTGAAAATTTTGAAATGATTATTTATAATTCAGGTGTTAAGAAAAGTCTTTATGGTATAAAATTGATGGCAAAGAAAATACTCCAAATGATAAATTTGAAAATATAATTATTCAGCTAAAAACTAAATTTGTAATCGAAAGTTGGTATTTATGTATTATCTCCTTTGTTATTTATATAGCTATTGTTGGGAAAATGCCATGAATAACTCTCTGTATATTGGTGTTTTATTGTAACCAAGTAATTTATATGAAAACTAAAATAGTATATGTTGTCGTAAGTGATGAGCATGATATTTATTTGGAACAAGCTTGTTTGTCAATGCATTCCTTACGTTTGTATAATCCAGGTGCTATGATTACTGTAGTTTTGGATAAACATACTAATGCTACTATATGTGGTAAAAGGAGTATAATATTAGATTATGTATCAGAAAAAATTGTGATAAATCCTGAGGGAAAGTTTTCAAAGATGCAATTATCTCGGTTTATAAAGACAAATTTAAGAAAATATGTTATAGGAGATTTCCTTTTTATCGATTCTGATACTATTATAACTTCTTCGTTAGCTGATATTGATTTATGCCCGTATAAATTAGCAGCAGTCAAAGATGGTCATTGTTTAGTGAATGTTCATCAATGTAATAAAAAGATATTGAATGAATTGACCTCTGTAGGTTGTGATTTAATAGATGGTGTATACTATAATAGCGGTGTATTATATGTAAAAGATAATGAAGATAATTATAAGTTTTATGAATCATGGTATAATAATTGGCTTCAATCAGGAATGAAAAAGATATGGATTGACCAACCTGCTTTGGCAAAAACAAATATGGAATTTAATTACTATATTAAAGAATTGGATCCTGTTTGGAACTGTCAGATTACTAGAAATGGATTATCTTATTTAATATCCGCAAAGATTATACATTATTTTAGTTCTGTTGTTCTAAAAGGGGATAATGTAGAGCCTTATTATTTTATGAGCAATGAAATTTTTTGGCATATTAAAAATAGTGGAAAGATTTCTTCTAATTTTGATGATTTAATACATCATTCTAAAGAATTATTCTCTCCACAAGTAGAATTAGTATCGGGTGATAGGGTGAAAATTTTATACACTAAGCAGTTTTATATTTTATATATAGTATTTCTTTCTATGCCATTTGTCTTTTCTTTTTTTGAGTTTTTAGCTAGTATCCTTTATTGTTTAGTTAAGTGGATAAGAAAATGTATAAAATAATTAATTACATATATTGAGACATACTTCCTTTTAAGGTTATCTAGATGAAAAAAAGTTTTATTCTTATTTTGTATAAAGTATTGATTGCTTATTCGGTTTTTTATGAAATTATAAATAATCTCCTTATGAGATCAATATTAAGTGGAATTTATATCGCTTTTTTCTTATTATTTTCTTATTCTTTTTTTATACGTGGTTGTAAGTTTATTTTTTTTAATAGGTCTGTTTGCATATTTTATGTATATGTATTATTTGCCGGACTTTTTTCTATTTCTGGTTTTTTTGAACGAGGATGGTATGGCTTTACATTATACAAACAGTTGTATTTATTTCCAATGATGACTGCTCTTTTTTATTGCTATCCGCGTATAACTGGTGAAACTTATAAGACTTTGTTCACTTTTTTGGCTAAATGCACCATCGCTTTTGTAATAGTCAACTCGTTATTATATTTTATAGAATTTCCGATTTGGACGCGTTTCCATGTGTGGCCTGGACGTATTTCTTTGGGGTATCCTACAATAGATGCTCCAATGTTAATATTAGGATTAAGTGTCTTGCTATTCTACAGGGATTTGGATATGTCTGTATTGGTTAAATACTTTGGTGTGTTAATTGTAGGGTTGGGCATACTTTCTTTTAGCAGTGGTACTGGAATTTTTTTATTGTTTTTACAACTGATCCTTTTTGTGGTTTATATGTTTTTTATGCAAAATAATTTTCTAATATTGGAAAAAGTTAGTTTTGTCATATTGATAGTTTTAATATATATACTGACTTCTTTTACTATAGAATGGTTTAAAAGCAATGATGAAAAACTATATATAGCATTTACAACGAATGTTGATAATAAGATAAATTCTTTATTAGGAAATGACGAAGATGTTAATTCTGATTCTATGGGTGAAAGAGAGTATCAAATGGAAAAAGCTCAAAAAAAATTTTTAGAGAATAAACCGTTAGCAAGATTATTTGGAATAGGCTTTAGCCGTTTAAATTTGGATATATCAAGGGTTAAACGTACTTCAGATCAAGTGACTATTGAATATCAATATGGAAATAATTTGATAGCGTTGGGAGTAATTGGTAGTTTCTTATGGATATTATGCCTCATATCTTTTTTAATTGCTAGCGTAAAAAAGAGTTGCATAAATATATGTTTTCTTAGTAGCTTGTTGTGTATAATAGCTGCTTCTTTTACTTCTTGTCCACTTTTTCATTATGGATTATCTACAATTTGGGCATTGTTTTGTGCAGATTTGAAGTATAGCATCAAAAAAAATGCAATAAAATAATGATATAAATAAATGTAGCACTAATGTATAACTTAATAGTTTTTTAGAGGTAATTAAAATGTAGAATTGATTATATTACTGATGGGGAAAGGTAAATCAAATTTAATAATATTTTCGTGAGATCTTTTTTGAAGTACTAACTAGCTTACGTGATATACTAAATGTGAATTGATATGAGAACAATATATATTACAGATTTGATTGGTTCTTATTGTGGAATGCATTATTATGATGAAGCATTTGTAGAAATTCTTCGAGAAAAAGGATTTCAAGTAGAGATACTTTCAACTTTCAATGAAAGAGGGAAAAAACCGTTTTTCCCTCTTATATTTCAAAAGAATAAAATGAAATCTGTATTGCTACTTTTGAAATGTTACTTTAAATTTTTAGCTCATATTATTATTCATCAAAAAGGAATATATATTTATATGTGTTATGGTGAATTCTATGATTTGCTAATGATGTCTCCCAATATAATAAGTAAAAGACTGTTTTGTGATGTACACGAGGTGCATGCATTAAAATATAAAGACACCTCATACATTTCATATTTTTTTAATTGGTATTATACTAAGTGTATAAGTTGTTTTATTTATCATTCAGAACGCACAAAAAACATTTTAGATACAATAGGTATGAAGGCTTCCATGTTATATGTACCTCATTTAAAATATTCTTTCAAAATAAAATACGAAGAAAAGTTTCTGTCCAAAGATATGGTTGGCGTATTTACAAACAATCATAAAATTAGATTTCTTTTCTTTGGCAATTTGAGTTATGCGAAAGGTATTGATATTGTTATAGATGTATTTACAAAATTATCATTAAATTTGAGAGAAAAAGTAGAACTTGTAATTGCAGGAAAAAATGTTGAAAATATAGATTTTAGCATATTCCGTAGTATATCGGCATATTATAAAGTATTTGACCGTCATATTAATGATGATGAATTGATATATTTATATAGTAATACAGATGTAATTTTATTGCCTTACCGTAAATCATCTCAAAGTGGTATTTTTGCTATGGCATGTTATTTTAGAAAAGTAATGTTACTTGCAGATATTCCATATTTCCGCAAAATGATAGATGAATTTCCTAGTTTTGGTCAACTGACGATGGTGGAGCAGTATCAACAAGCGGTTGAAACTATAATAGAGAATCCAACTTTTGATAGCTATTTTACTCTTCCGGACTGTGAACGTTATGAACAGAAGGCGGATATAGATGAATTTATTGAAAAATTTAAGAAGCTGTTTAAAAATTAATCGAAATATGTATTAAGCATAATTTTACAGAAAGTCAATCGCACCATAACCACTGCTGTATCATCAGGTCGTAAAACGACTTCTAGTTTCCATCCGAATTTATCGACCATGGCTTATTGATGAAAGCGGTGGAGAAGCATATCAAGATAAAATGGATACTTCTCTATATAAAACGCCGGTTGACAGCCCCTTATCAGAGAAGTGATGGAAGGATTGTAAAAAGGCACATGGGAGTACCGCAGGATTCAGTCATAGGTCCAATTTTAGTAAACCTGTTCCTGCTCTATACCTTTGATAGAATGGATGTCTTATAAATATCCTCACATATCTTTTAAGAGATATGCTGATGATTGTGTTTGTCATTGTGGTACATTGGCTCAAGCTGAATACATAAAGGGAAAGGCTTGAAGAACGTTTTGCTGAATGTAAATTGACATTTAATGAGGAAAAGATGAAAATAGTATTCTGCAAAATGAGCAGTCGTTCATCAGAGCACTATTATTGTACTTCTTTTGATTATTTAGGCTTTACTTTCAGACCAAGAGCGGCAAAAGATAAATGCACCAATGTCTTATTCACAAGTTATTTGCCTGCTATAAGCAAGAAATCGGTAAGTAGAATACATGAAACAATAAAATCATGGAATCTCAAACGTCTCCATAATCGAAGCCTACGATTTGTGGCAGCATATATCAATGATGTCGTAAGAGGATGGATAAACTATTATGGAAAATTTGGTAAAACAGAATTTTGGATAGTTATGTGTCACCTGAATCGTTCTATAGCCTATTGGGCAAAGACGAAATATAAAAGACTTCGTCATCGTGGTGTCATATTTGCTCATTACTGGTTAGCCTATTAGTTCAGAAAGACCCAAATCTGTTTTATCATTGGCAAGTAGGATATGTACCCTATGCACGTCGAAAGAAATGATTCGAATGCGAAGAACCGTATGAAGGGAGACTTTCACGTACAGTTCCGAGAGAGGCTAAAGGTGAAATTCCCTTGGTCTACTCGACAATGTGCAGTTCGTCCTTTGACTACCCAGCGCAACGCGATGTTCCATTTCAACAGTGACGAAGGGGTGGAGATGGCGACTACCTACCACAGCATATCAGTATGGTGAAGATGCAAAGAGGGTCTGCCTGGAAGTATCTAGGTAAGTTTTTTACTAAAATATTTAACAATTGTAGAGATTTTTTCAGTCTGCGCCCAGATAAAATCGGATTGGCAATATGCCAATAGTTAACAAATAAGCCAAATTTTTAACAACTCAATATATAGACACTAGCAAAAGTATCTATACAAAGGGGATACTCTAAATTGAGTACTAACGTACTGTCTTTTATGAAAATATATATAAAATGAGTATTGAAATTTCGTATTTTGAATATAAATTTATTCTTGTCATTTAATGAAAATAGCCTTTATCAGCACCCGTGGTATTCCTAATAACTACGGAGGCTTTGAACAATTTGCCGAATACATCTCTGTAGGTTTGGCAAAAAGAGGTCATGAGGTGACCGTTTATTCCCCTCATTTTCATCTCTATAAGGAAAATACTTACAAGGGAGTCCGTATCAAACACATTTATAGTCCGGAAACATGGATGGGAAGTTCTTTAGGGAGTTTCTTTTATGATTTTGCCTCGCTGCGCGATGCGTTGAAGCGGGAACAGTTTGATATCATTTATGAGGCAGGATACACTTCCATTGTGCCTGCCTATATCTATTTTAACGTGAAGAATATCAAGCATCCAATCTTTACCACAAACATGGATGGACTAGAATACAAACGTACGAAGTTTAATAAATGGGTACAGAAATTCATCTTTTGGGAAGAACGGATGACAGTGAAACACAGCCATTACCTGATAGCTGATAATATGGGGATTCATGATTATTATAAAGAAAAATATGGCAAAGAATGCAAATTCTTGGCATACGGAGCCGATATTTATGGTGATTATGATGAATCATTGTTGGCAGAGTTTGGATTGAAAGCATATGATTATTATTTACTGGTAGCCAGATTGGAACCGGAAAATAATATTGTGATGGCTGTCGAGGGGTATTTGGCTTCGAAAGAAAAGGGGAAAAAGCCCTTGATTATCGTAGGTAAAACGAATACGCCTCACGGTAGGTATTTGATGGAAAAATATGGTAACAAAGAAGGTATACGTTTCGTGGGAGGCATTTATGATTTTGAGAAACTCAATTCCGTGCGTTACTATTCATTTGCTTATTTTCATGGTCATAGTGTAGGAGGAACTAATCCTTCACTGTTGGAAGCGATGGCATCAAGTTGTTATATTTTGGCCAATGACAATATCTTTAATCGAGCAGTGTTGAAGAAGAATGCGGAATATTATAAAGATTCAGAAGGTGTAAAGGAAATATTGAATCATATCGAAAGGCTTGCCGATCGTGACAAGGTACAGTTCATTCGAGAGAATTTAGAAGAGATTCGGAAGGAGTATTCTTGGGAGCATCTAGTAGATGAGCATGAAGCCTATTTCAACTGGTTGCTTACGCAAAAACGCTAAAACGGATGAAGTTAAAGGGAATGAGAAAAGCGTGCAGACTACTTTGTATCGCATGGCTGTGCCTATGGGGCGTTGTGCCAGTTTACGGACAGGCATTGAGGGGTACGACCGGACTGCTTCATGCACCTTCGGCAGAAATGCAACGGGACAAGACTTTTATGTTTGGTGGTAATATATTGGATATAATCCCATTGCATTATTATGATTTCGATGTGAAATATACATTTAATTATTACATTAACATTACTTTCTTTCCTTGGCTGGAAGTGGGATATACCTGTACATTGAATTATGCCAATGAAGGTTCTACTTATTTTCCGGAAGAATCGTGGGGAAAATATACTAATCAAGACAGGTCTTTTAACTTCCGTCTGCGAGTGTGGAAAGAAGGTTGGTGGAAATCTTGGACTCCGCAGATTGTACTGGGGGCAGATGATCCGGGTACACATGATAATTATGGTGGAGGAGGAATATCAAATCGTGATCAGAATGGTGGAAATTGCTTTTTTACCCGTTATTATATAGCTGCTACGAAGCATATTGAGTTTGAGAACAAGGGAACGTTAGGGGTGCATCTTTCTTGGGTACTAGATCGTCCGGCTACTTGGGAGCATCACAATCGTCCGGCTATAGGGGTAAATTTCCGTTTGGGATTGCCTGCGCAAGAATCTTTAGCCATAAAGATGATAAACGGACTGAACTTAATGGCCGAATACGATGCCCGCACAGTGAATATCGGAGCACATTACCAGCTTTGGAAAGACCACATCAACCTGATTGCCGAATTGAACAATGGGAAATACTTCTCCGGTGGCATTTATTTCAAGATTCATCTGAAATGATAAAAAAGAGGCTCCTATTAGGAATTTCCGGTTAGATTTTGTTCCTTTGTAGTACAATCAGAAAAACGATGAATCATGGAACAGCAGCAGTTGAAGAGATGCCCGATAGGGGTACAGACTTTTGAGAAAGTCATAGAGGGGAACTACCTTTATATAGATAAGACGGAATATATTTACCGTATGG
>Ga0129316_1000060_pt1 | contig 89740 bp, 91 predicted proteins | sample Cm1ome_2_FD_94429 | JGI IMG/M metagenome (GOLD analysis project Ga0129316, IMG submission 94429) | Eastern black-and-white colobus group fecal microbial communities from Wisconsin, USA - Cm1022B metagenome | ecosystem: Host-associated > Mammals > Digestive system > Large intestine > Fecal...
AAGCTGAAAAACAACCGCCGTTTTGCCACCAGATATGAGAAGAAAGCACTCTATTTTCACGCTGTTGTCTGTCTTGCCTGTATCCTTGTTTGGTTACTTTGATGGTTTTAAAACAGACTATAGCCAAACGGATAGGTCCATCCTGCACACGCTTCAAAAAATAGCCATAGATCCTTTCCGTTGATGGGGAGGGCAGTAGTCAAACGTAGGCAGAGATTTTGAGCAATGCAAATGGGGCGAAACCACTACGGTTTCGCCCCATTTGCATCTTGTTTATGGAATGGTTTTGCTTTGCCGGATTTGAAGATGTACATTTGACGCTGAAAATTTTGTTCTTTTAAAACAAAGATTTCGATTGGGCCGTAATTTTGCCGGGAGAATCAGGACAGTGAGTTGTTCTGAGTGGCATATGCCATCGCAATATAGCGTAAAAAGAGTGTAATAAGAACGAGCATACCGCCAAGCAGGGCGAGTGATCCGGGAATCTCTCCGACAAAAAGTGCAACCCAAATAGGGCTGCAAATCGGCTCCAGCATGCTTAGAAGTGAAACGGCAAGTGACCCACAGGTTTGGACCGCATAAGAAAAGAGCACATAGGAAATCCCAAGTTGGAAAATGCCAAGAAAGAGAATCGCAACGACGGAGGAAGGAGTAAAAAGGATTGGTGTCATCAGCAGAAACGGAAGACCAATCACCGCACTGAGCAGATGCCCAAGCAGCACACCGCTCATTGCTGCATGCAAATTAGAGGCATCTGCTGTACAAACATAAGCTCCTGCCAACAAAACACCACTGAGCAGTGCCGACAAATTCCCCAGAATGTTGCCGAACGCAAGGTCGCTCAGAAAGAATAGAAAGACCCCCAAAAGGACCATAGAGACGGCCCAAAGATCGCTGGTTAGTGGGCGCGTCTTTGTTCTGGCGGCATTGAAGATCAGGACAAAGATGGGGCTGACTGACTGCAGCATGATCGCATTTGCAGCCGTGGTTATTTTATTGGCTATCACAAATAGGACGGTGGTAATCCCAAGGCAGAATCCAGCCAATAGAGTGTGGCAATCGATTTGCAGGTAGTACAGTTTTTCTTTCCGGAGAAATGCCCAAAGGATCATTGCCGCAATAGCACTGCGAAAGCTGCTGGTGACCAGAGGGTGCCAGTCGATCATCTTGAGAAAGACTCCTGCAGTGCTCCATAATAACGCGGCAATCACCATGTAAAAATACCCACGGTTTCGAGTCATAAGAATTCCTCCATGGGAAAATGCAGGATTGAGGAAATTAGCAGGAGAGTCTAATAAATTTTGAGACAGTAAATTTCTAAAAATTAGTAAAGATCCTACTGTGACGCCAAACATTAGACGGAAGGGCGGCAAAAAGAACGCATGGATTAATGATATGAGAGTTTGGTCAGACAGATGCAAACGGAAGTTCTTCAGGCGGAGGCGACTTTTCCGGTGCGCAGACGCTGAAACATATAAACTGTGCCAAAGAGAATGATTCCTATAATATCAGTCACAGTACCAGCATCTACCAGTAGCAGACCGCTTACGATCAGTACAGGCCGTTCCCAAGGCCGGCAGGTAGTGCGGAAATAGCCGGTAAAGCCTGTAGCAAGGCCCATCATCCCTATCAGGGCAGTAATGATTGCCTTGATGACCATTAAAATGAAGACTGGCGTAGTCCAATTCCCTGTATTGATTAATACCAATACAGGGTTCATAACGAACATATAGGGAACCAGATAGGCGGCAACTCCCAAGCGTGTCGCATTAAGGCCCGTTTTCATTGGATTGGAACCCGCAATGCCGGAACCCGCAAAAGCTGCCAGAGCGACCGGCGGAGTAATATCGGCCACTATACCAAAATAAAATACGAACAGATGTGCGGCCAGGGCCGGTACTCCCAACGCGACCAGTGCGGGGGCGGAAATAGTTGCCTGAATGATATAGTTTGCCGTGGTTGGAACACCCATGCCTAGTACGAGCGAACAGAGCATGGTAAAGATCATAGTAAGATAAAGGCTGCCGCCTGCCAACGCGACAATACCGTTGGCCATTTTCAGCCCCAGACCGGTCATGGTGACAACACCAACGATAATACCGGCGCAGCCGCAGGTCACTGCTACCGAAATAGCGCTGCGGGCGCTGTCATTTAGACCCTGAATAAACATTTTACAGAACTGAGAGACATCAAATCGATGGGTTTCACGAATGATTTCGACTACCCAGATAGCAATGCAGGCTAGAATGCCCCAAAGGGCAGCAGTCATGGCCGAGCGCCCTGCTACCAGTAAGTAGATGATAACGATGACAGGGAATACCATGTACCATCCGCGTGCCAGCAGATGCCTGATATCCTGACGCTGATCCTTTGGGATGCCGTGCAGATTGTTCTTGAGTGCCTCAAAGTGCACATTAGTGAAAATACCTGTAAAGTAGAGCAGCGCGGGGACACAGGCGGCCAATGCAACAGTACTGTAAGGACAACCGATATATTCGGTCATAATGAAGGCAGCCGCCCCCATAATTGGCGGCATAATTTGTCCTCCGGTGGAAGCTGCGGCCTCCACCGCACCCGCAAATTCGGGCTTATAGCCGGTCTTTTTCATCAAAGGAATGGTAATTGATCCGGTGGAAACGGTGTTGGCGACAGAACTGCCGCTAACAGTGCCCTGCAGTGCACTGGCGATGACCGCCGCTTTTGCTGGGCCTCCGACTGCACCTCCGCAGGCTCCCATAGCTAAATTGGTCATCCAGTCTCCCACACCGCTGGCCTTCAAAAAAGTCGCAAAGACCAGAAATAAAAAGATGAAAGTGGAAGAAACATAAATTGGCGAACCGAGGATCCCCTCGGTTCCGAGCCATTCGGTGCAGACCACCCGCTTAAAAGTAAAGCGGGCATGAAACAGGAAAATGCTGCGGGGAATATGGTGCCCGAAAAAGGCGTAAAGCAGGAATATCGTGGAAAGACAGGTCACGATCAGGCCGGCCACGCGGCGCGCCGCCTCAAGCAGCAGGAGAATAGCAATACAGCTGATGATGATATCCATGCTGGTAAATGCGCCGGCGCGCAGCAGAAGCTGGTCGTAGAAGATGACATGATATGCCCCGCATCCCGCACTGGCCAGAGCGAGCAGATAATCGTACCATGGAATGCTTTTGGCGCTGGAAAGTTTTGAACCAGCTGGATAGAGCAAATAGACCAAGCTAATACCGGTAGCGAGATGAGGTGCGCGCTGAAGGGTAGAAGGAAAGGTGCCGAACAAACCGGTGTACAGATGGAACAGAGTCCAGCAGACACAAATGACGAATACCAATTTAGCGGAAAAGCCCTCCAGCCGCCGGTAAGCCGATTCCTTGTCATATTTCGCCATGATGTCATCGGCATTGATCGTGGTTTGTTCAGGCGTAGAGATGTTTTTGGGGTCGATCATAAATTACCTCCCGAAAGGAGATCGCCGCAGCGATCCGCCGAATTGAGAATGTCATAAGTAATATGTAGGGGCCTGTATGATTTTCAGACAGGCCCCACTTTTGTTTCGCGACGCAATTTTGCGTGATTAACCGTTATCAGGAACAGCAATGCCCATTTCAGTGAAATAGCGGGCGGCTCCGGGATGAATTGGTGTTGTGATGCCGTCCAGACAGCCCTCCAGCTGCACCTCTTTGCCAGTAGCGTGGGCGGCTGCGATTTGATCGCCGCTCTCATAAAAGGCCTTGGTAATCAAATAAACGGTTTCTTCGTCCAGATCGGCACGGCAATACAGCGCAGCTTTGCAAGTGATAGTACGAATGTCCTTGTCCTGCCCGGAGTAGGTGCCGGCGGGAATAATCTTGCGGGTAAAATAGGGTTCGGTTTCCTGGATTTTAGCCAAAATCTCGTCGCTGATATCCACATAGGCCAAATTCATCGAGGTAGTCATTTCGATAATACTCGAGGCTGGAACCGCCAACACATTGCAGGCCGCGTCAATGTGGCCATCCTGCATTTTGGTGGCAGCATCGCTGAAGCTGTCGCTTTGAGGCTGAATATCTTTATTGATGTCCATACCAGCCGCAGCGAAAATTTTTTCGGAAAGGCCAACGGTACCAGAGCCCGCGGGGCCGACAGCAATCTTCAAGCCGCGAAGATCCTCAACGTTTTTGGCGCCAGTAGACGCATTGGCGACGATCTGGTAAACCTCATTATAAACAACGCCGATCGAGGATACGTTGGTAACAGGAGCGGTAAATGCACCGATACCGGCAAATCCGTTGGCCGCAACGTTATTCATGACTATGCCGAGATCCATTTCGCCAGCATTTATGAGATTCATGTTCTCGACCGAAGCGCCGGTGGACTGTGCGGTTATGGTGATTTGCCGATCCGCCAACTTATTGTTGATGGCATTGGCCATTGCACCGCCAAGTGCAAAATATGTGCCGCCGGTGGAACCGGTCCCCATCACCAGATCCTGAGGCTCGATAGGGGACGCAGCTTCGGAGGAAACGGACTGCGTTGATGAAGAAGATGTGGGAGCGGGAGCAGATGAAACACCGCAAGCGGAAAGAGCAAAGAACAGAGCACCTGCAAGGGTCAATGCCAGTAGCTTTTTCATAAGATTCCTCCTTTTAGTCATGCTGGTGTTATTTTACTTCTTCGAAGGAGATCGCCAGCTTGAGTCAGCATAATCTTACTCCACAGGAGAAAAGATGCGCAAAGGATCAATCACCCAGGCAAACTACTCTGCCGTCCTTGACAACGACAACCTCATCCTCGGTGTCTTCATCAAAGATAATGGTTGGATTGTACTGCACCATATCGATGTGAACGGTGGAGCGGGGCGGCTGACCGTAGTAATAACCGTTGCCCATTGCGATATGACAGGTGCCCCGGGCCTTTTTCTCCTCCTCAAAATCTCCGTTAAACATGCAGGCGGGATTCAGGCCAATGCCGATTTCAGCGATATTATCGCTGTCCTTGATTTCGGCAATCTGACGGCGGATTTCCTTACAGATTTTGGCGTCACCGCCGATAACCTCAACAATGCGTCCTTCCTCGATCTTCAGCTCGACCGGAATAGATGGGCAGCCGTAGTAACAGATCGGTCCATCAATGACCAGTTTCCCATAGGTAGTGCCAATGACCGGGCCCAACGAAACCTCGCCGTCGGACCATGCCATGGCATCACCGGGGTTGCGGGCGATGCCGCACTCGATAATTGGTTCCATTTGATTCATTTCCATATATAGGTCGGTGCCGGCGGGAGTGGTAATATGTGCCGTTTTATGACCGCGCCAAATTTTTTGCAGTCGTTCACCATCTGCATAAACGGCTTCATAATCAGCCAGAGCGCCGCCGCGAGTGAAGTTGTCAATCTTACGCAGGCAAATCGATACCTCCCGCAGCTTCTTCTGATTAATCAGCTCTTTGAGATGGTTGTTGTAGATGGCGGCACCGGAAGAGGTGGTCATGCCCACAAAAACATCGCAAGCGTCCATGCCTAGTTCAAGTGACTTTGGAAAGACGGTTGCCTTATCTTTGCCGCGGATTGGCATCATATAAATACCGTACTCAGCGCCGCATTTCAGAGCGGCAGCCGCCATGGCGTTGGCCATGCGCATATCGGTTTCGGGATCAATGACGATTAAAACCTCTTCTCCGGGCTTAACGGCCATCAAGTTGGACAGGAGATAATCAGCACGCTCAATGCATTCTATAATCCGGTTGTTTTCCATGAGTTATACCTCCTATAGTTGTGAGTAGCGGTTATTTCACTTGGAGCCTCCATGATTCAGTATATCGGTCTGGAAATTTGCTATCAACGGTTATTCCGATTTGTGAATCGTCATAACCATATGAATATAATGTTTATACATTAATTTTTACCATTTAATTGAAATTTTGGTAAAAATACTATATATTTTCTTTGAAATATCCTATATAATTTTTTAAAACATATTGCTCTGCGATGCTTTTAAGAGAGGTGAGGGGAATTATGCTCAACGAAATGAGATATGTGTACGCCGTATATCAGGAGAAAAGCTTCACACAGGCGGCCAAAAAGATGTTTATCTCGCAGCCGGCTTTAAGCAAAATGGTGAAGCTGGCGGAAACGGAAGTTGGCGTACCGCTTTTCGACCGCAGCACAGTTCCTCTGACCTTGACTCGCGAAGGAAAGGTGTATATCGATTATGCTCGGAAAATTCTCCATTTGGAGCAGGATATCCGGACCTATTTTTCGGATATCCACTCGCTGAAAAGCGGCAGCATAGCAGTCGGAGGCTCATCCTTTTTTTGTTCATTTGTGCTGCCCAGGCTATTTGGGATTTTTTCTGCACTATATCCCAATATTGCGCTTTCCATGATCGAGGGCAATGTATCTACTCTGCGTGCAGGATTGGAGGATGAGAGTATTGATCTGATTATCGAAACCTCCCTCAGAGAGAATGATCCAGGCATAAATATCTTTCTTCCTCAAACTGAAAATATCATACTGGCGGTTCCAGAGAGCTTTGCGATCAATCGCAAATTGACCCAATATCGTATTGAAGCGCGTCATCTTCTGGATAATACCTATACTGAAACGGTTATGCCCGTTCCATTTGAGACCTTTCGCGATATCCCGTTTATACTTTTGACCGATGGAAACGATCTGTTGCCCCGGGCTCTTTCTATTTGCCGTGAAGCTGGATTTAGCCCTAAAATTGTTATGCAAGTCGAGCAAATTTTGACTGCGACCAATTTATGTGCCTCCGGACTGGGAGCCGCCTTTACCCGCCCTGCAGTGCAGCAGTACCACCCCATACAAGGAAAAATCTGTTTTTATCGTCTGGGCAGCCCGCTTGCAAAGCGAAAGATCGTATTTGCAAGCAAAAAGAGCCGTCATATCAGCAGAGCGATGGAAAGCTTTTTAAAAATCGCAGAGGCCGAAATGGAACAAAAGAGTCATGAGGGGAATTTCTGTGTAGAATAAGTATAATTGTGCTTCGAAACGCCCTACGACGCAAAGCTTTCTCAGGTATGCTGTTTATGAGAATAAGAAAACAGGAACAAAGCTATAACGGCCTTGTCCTCGCGTTTCTGAAGCAGAACATTTGGTGTAATTGCCATATAATTAAAATGATAAAGTTCTGGTCCTGCTCGGAAGAGCTATTTGGTATCGCGGCAAATTGCAAAAAGCTATTTTCATTTACAGAAGAACAAAACGAGACAACCCTATATTCACTGGCGGACATTTTGATATCTATCGTGTCGAATACTGGATAAAACAAGGACTCCGTCTGAATGAACCCGGAAGGTGGCATGTGCCAAAGCCGGAGCTCAATCTAGACGGAGCGATTTTCAATATATTCCTATCATCAAAAAATTCAAGGCTTCTGCCGGAGGCCGGCTATCTTCAGATTGAAACAGCCGGAGGCCTGAGGATGTTAACTATTTCGCTGAGGGAATCCCCGGCATATTGACAGAGCAGCGCAACAGCATAGAACAGACTCCGATCATCGAACTGCACGCCAGGAGTATGGACGCCTAAGGAGCTGTTTGTGATTCGCTCAGGGCAGCCTGGCCCCTGTATTTTTGTCGTTGGCGGAATTCACGGTGATGAAGCGGCAGGGTGGATGGCAGCTGAGCGCCTGCAAAATCAGGCTGTACTGGCATCCGGAACGCTCTGCATCCTTTCGCCCGCGAATCGTACCGGTGCGCAGGCGCTGAAACGTTATGTCGTCAACTCCGGAGACCTCAACCGAGTTTTTCCCGGAGAGGATTCCGCTGATGACCCGGCTATGCGGCTTGCCGCTTCGATCTTTCATATGATCGGGGAATGGAAGCCGAATCTCGTGCTCGATCTGCACGAATCGAAAAAGCCGCTGGGCGCCGGGGGATTGGGCTACAGTCTGATTTTCTCAGATGACAAGCTGACAGGAGACCTTATTTGGGAGCTTTTGCTGTCCAATGAGGAAGGCGGAGTGTGCCGCAACAATTTTGGTACTGCTTTCCCTGGCGTTTCGAGAAGCCTGAACCGGGTTGTAACCGAACAGCTCAAGTATCCGGTGATTACAGTAGAAACGCTGCGCAGCGATGATCTGGAGGAGCGAATCAGTGAACAGCTTTCTGTTGTTGAATTCTTTCTGGATTATTTTGGATTATTTTGGAATGGGAGAAGTAAATGAAGCAGAGGAAAAATAATTTGACATACAATAATTAAACAAATATCATGTCCGATTCCAGGCTGTTTCGGTATGGATTATACCAAAATTGCAGAGGAGAAGCTGTTTATTATGCAGTTTCTCCTCTCTTTTCGATTGCTTTCAACACTTTCCGCTCAAAGCAGGTCATGATATAACTATTTCATTCTAGGGGAGCTTTCATATACAATCAAGGCCAAGTCTTCCAATCCCAACGTTCTGGCAGTTGATGAAGGCGGCTTGGTAACGGAGCCATCCGTCGGAGAGGCTGAAATTGCAGGAAAATTGATGGTTAATAATGATGGAAAGCGATTTACCTTGCCAGATATTATTTCAGAAAAATCTACAACAATAGGCAGGGGATTATTCTGCCAAAAATCCTTTTTTATTCAAAAGACCTTGACAAGCTTCTTTGCGCAACGTAAAATAAGAATCGTAAGTTTGCCAAGGCTAACTTCGACTGATGCTTTCACTTTTTTATAAAGGATGAGGATTTCATGACTCTTGATCAGCTTTCAATTGGAAAAAGCGGACGAATTGCCGCTGTGGGTGGTCAGGGAGCGCTGCGCCATCGCCTTCTCGATATGGGGCTGACGCCGCGCACTGTGGTTACTGTAGTCAAGGTCGCTCCGATGGGAGATCCCCTTGAGCTTCGCCTGCGCGGATATCTGCTCACCCTGCGTCTGGAAGATGCACGAAATATTACCATCGAGGAGGAAGCGCAATGATTTTTGCGTTGGCGGGGAATCAGAATTGCGGAAAGACAACCCTCTTCAATCAGTTGACCGGCTCGAACCAGCACGTGGGAAATTTCCCGGGAGTTACTGTCGATAAAAAGGAGGGGGTGGTCCGGGACCGCAGGGCGGCAAAGCCTCGGTTCGGCCACCGCCGCGGTCCTTCTGCTCAACATGCGGAGGGGCAGCAGGATCAGGCGATTGTAGTGGATCTGCCCGGCATCTATTCGCTTTCTCCCTATACCAGTGAAGAGATTGTAACGCGGGATTTTCTGATTCAGGAAAAGCCGGATGGAATTATCAATATTATTGACGCCACCAACATCGAACGGAACCTTTATCTGACCCTTCAGCTCATTGAACTTCAGCTGCCGATGGTCATTGCCCTCAATATGATGGATGAGATGCGGGCGAACGGCAACTCAGTCGATGTCAACCAGTTGGAAAAGGAGCTTGGAGTTCCGGTGGTTCCCATCTCGGCAGTCAAAAATGAAGGGATCGATGAGCTGATCGAACATGCCCTTTTTGTTGCGCGGGAAAAAAGACGGCCGGAGAGGGTGGACTTCTGCTCGGGTGCGGTGCACCGCTGCATTCACGCCACAGCACATTTGATTGAGGATCATGCGGAAAGAATCGGCGTTCCGGTTCGATTTGCCGCAACCAAGTTAGTGGAAGGGGATTCGCTGATGAGTGATCTCCTCCAATTGAATCAGAATGAAAAGGAGCTGCTGGAGCATTCCGTTCAGGAAATGGAAAATGAACTCGACACCGACCGGGAAGCGGCGCTGGCTGATATGCGATACACCTTTATTGAAAGCGTCTGTGCCGAAACGGTGGTCAAGCATGGGGAGAGCAGGGAACATCTCCGCAGCGAACGGATTGATCATTTCCTGACTCACCGATATCTTGCGATTCCACTTTTCCTGTGTGCTATGCTGTTGATTTTCTGGTTGACTTTCGGTGTGATAGGGAGCTTCCTCAGCGATCTTTTGAGCACGGGCATCGATTCTGTGACTGCGGCGGTATCCGCCGCTTTGCTCGCATATGGCATCAATCCGGTGGTACATAGCCTCGTGGTGGACGGAATTTGCGCCGGCGTAGGGAGCGTTTTGAGCTTTCTTCCGATTATTGTTGTTCTCTTCTTCTTCCTTTCAATCCTGGAGGATACCGGATACATGGCGCGTGTCGCCTTTGTGATGGACAAGCTGCTTCGGAAAATCGGCCTGTCTGGCCGCAGCTTCGTGCCGATGCTGATTGGATTCGGATGCAGCGTTCCGGCAATTATGGCCACGCGTACTCTGGCCAGCGATCGTGATCGTAAGATGACGATCCTTCTGACTCCATTTATGAGCTGCAGCGCAAAGCTCCCGATTTATGCGGTCATGACCGCTGCGTTTTTTCCAAAGAACGGAGCGGCTGTTATGGCCTCCCTCTATCTGATGGGAATTATAATCGGAGTTTTGTGCGGCCTGCTGATGAAAAACACTCTTTATCAGGGAAATCCGGTCCCTTTTGTCATGGAGCTGCCTAATTATCGGTTTCCAAGCCCCAAAAGCGTGGGACTTCTGATTTGGGATAAAGCAAAGGATTTTTTAACCCGCGCCTTTACCGTGATCTTTATCGCGACGATTGTGATTTGGTTCCTGCAAACCTTTGACACCCGCCTGAATGTAGTTGCGGATAGCTCCCTGAGCATGCTTGCTGACGTCGGACGCTGGATTGCACCGGTTTTGGCACCTTTAGGCTTTACGGATTGGCGGGTTTCCACCGCTCTGATCACAGGGTTCAGCGCCAAAGAGGCCGTTGTCAGCACAATGGCTGTTCTGACCGGAACGAATATTGCCACACTCAGCGAAGCGCTTGGCCAGATGTTTACCCCTTTGTCCGCATTCAGCTTTTTGACCTTCACGCTTTTGTATACACCCTGTGTTGCGGCAATTGCGGCAGTGCGCAGAGAGATGAACTCTGGAGCAGCCGCGTGCTGGGTTGCCTTGGCGCAATGCGGAATCGCTTGGATTGCTGCCTACTTGGTCTATCATATCGGAGGCTTTTTTGTCCGCTGAGAGGGGGAGAGGGCTTTGCGCATCGCAGACTTTTTTATTCTGGCAGTGGTTGCATCAGCGGCGGGAGCTGCGCTGCTGAGGATTTTTCGAAAGTGTAAATGCGGGGCATATTGTGGAAATTGCCGCAGTTGTGCTGGCTGTATGAGGACGGAAAATGCTAAGAATTAGTCAAAACTGCACTAAAAGCAGTAACCATGGCAGAAAATCATATGATGAGAACGCTGGTTTTGAAGGTCGGGCCGTTCCAGATGTTGTCTGGAGCGGCCCGACCTTCAATCCGCGCGCTTTGCATGGAGCGCGTCCGGTCAGGGTTTGCGGCTTCGGAGGAAAAGCTGTTTATTCGCAATTTTTTGATAAAAAAGAACATCAATGATCTCATATCTTGAAACGGATGAATCCAAAAGCTCTCCATTCTTTCTCAGAAGAACCCCGGACTTGCCAAATCTATCAGATCAAGTGTATAATCAAATTCGTGATGTTAAGGCCAACGAATCTTGAGCAGAAAGTGTCATTTTCATGACTTTGTGAGCGTAGAGGGATGCGATGCCCCTTGCCAGCGGCCTTTCCACAGGGAATCCCGAACAACAATCAGGAGGATATTTATGTACCAGCTACTGAAACAGGAGGGGCGGGCACGCCGCGGAACCTTCACCACTGTGGATGGCGCGTTCCAGACCCCGGCTTTTATGAATGTCGCCACTGCAGCCGCGATCAAAGGCGGTATTTCGGCGCTTGACCTGCAGGAACTGCACTGTCAGATTATGCTGTGTAATACCTATCATCTGCATGTGCGCCCCGGCGATGAGATCGTAAAAGGGCAGGGGGGACTCAAAGGCTTTACCCGCTGGCCGGGTCCGACGCTGACCGATTCGGGCGGATTTCAGGTTTTTTCCCTTGCCTCGCTGCGGACAATCCGGGAGGAGGGAGTCACCTTTCAGTCCCATGTGGATGGGCGCAGAATTTTTATGGGCCCCGAGGAGAGTATGCGGATTCAATCAAATCTCGGCTCGACAATCGCGATGGCCTTTGACGAGTGCATCTCCAACCCTGCGGAATATGAATACACCAAGCGATCTATTGCCCGTACGACCCGCTGGCTGGAACGCTGCAAGGCGGAAATGGCGCGTCTCAACACACTTCCGGATACTGTTAATCCCCGCCAGCTGCTCTTTGGCATCAATCAGGGAGCTACCTACGACGATCTCAGAATTGAACACATGAAGGCGATCGCCGACCTCGACCTTGATGGATATGCCATCGGGGGGCTTGCAGTCGGAGAGGAAACCGGGATCATGTATCACGTCATCGAGCAGATTGAGCCGTTTATGCCCAAAGAAAAAATCCGCTATCTCATGGGAGTGGGCACCCCTTCCAATATCATTGAGGGAGTCTGGCGGGGCGTCGATCTTTTTGACTGTGTCATGCCGAGCCGCAATGCGCGGCATGGGCACATTTTCACATGGAATGGCATCATCAATCTCAACAATGCAAAATATCAATCCGACTCTTCTCCGATTGAGGAGGGGTGCAGCTGTCCGGTCTGTCAGAACTATTCGCGTGCTTATATCCGCCATCTGCTGAAAGCCGGTGAGATGCTGGGAATGCGGCTGGCAGTTCAGCATAACCTTTACTTCTATAACACTCTGATGGAACAGATCCGCGCGGCGCTTGATGATGGGCGGTTTGCGCAATTCCGGGATGAATATTCCGTGCGCCTTTCCAAAAGAATTTGAGTTTTGAATTCAGTCTTGTTTTCAAGCGTTTTCCCCTTGCCAGATTGTCCCTGTTTGTGTATAATAAATCATATGTATTCGAATCTTCGAAACGTTGAAAGGAATGGATTTTCATGAACTATCTATCTGCAACCAACCCGACCGGCTCCTATATCATGATGGCGGTGATGCTTGTTGTCATCTACCTGATCATGTTTCTGCCGCAGAGAAAGCAGCAGAAAAAAGAGGCTGCGATGCGCTCCGCACTTGAAATTGGAGATGAGATTCTCACGCAGGGCGGCATCATCGGAAGGGTTGTCAGCCTGAAGGATGATACGATTGTTATTGAGACCGGTAGCGATCGCGTTAAGATCAGAATTCTCCGCAATGCGGTTGCGGCAAACACCACTCCGAAGGATAACAGCACCTCTAAATAAGAGAAGTGTACGCATATTGTTTTCCCTCTGCGAATAAGCTGTTAAAAAGCCTGATCGGGAGGGAAAACGATGCAATCAAAAAAGAATACCCGCGCCGCACATATGGGTTCCGGCGGCGAGCAGGCGCGCAGGCCCCTGCTGACGATCTTGAAAGCAGTAACGCTCGGACTGTTGGTGACAATGGTTTTGTTGCTGCTTTTCTCTTTTCTCTTTTGCCGACAGGATTTACCGTTGACGCTGCTCAATCCTCTGGCGGCTTTCAGTCTGCTGATTGGAGCCTTCGCCGCCGGATACTGGGCGTCACGCTCCATCGGACAGCGCGGAATGCTGACCGGCGCTTCATGCGGAGCGGCTCTCTTTTTTGTTCTCCTGATCGCTTCGCTCCAGACAAAAGCGCAGGTGGATCTGACAGCACTGATTAAACTGGCCATTTCTCTTTTAAGCGGAGCCATCGGCGGAGTAACGGGGGTGAACCGCCGGCATGGCTCTTCCAAAATCAAGCCAAGACGCAAAGAAGCGGAAAAATAAAATTCCTCAACAAAGGAGCGAATCAGGATGTATGAATTAGGTGTCATTGGGTTGGGGCATATCGGTGTTCCCATTGTCAATGGAGCCTTGAGCGGAAAGGCAGTTTCGCCAGATCAGGTGATTCTGTACGGACATCACCCGGAGCGCCTGGAGCCGTTGCTTCTGGCAGGGGCTTCCGCTGCAAAAAACGAAATTGAGGTGGCTTCCTCCTGTCATTATCTGCTTTTATCTGTAAAGCCGCAGAGCTTGTCGGAACTTTTACCCAAAATCAAACCCTTCCTCCGGCCGGATCACGTCATTATCTCAATTGCCGCGGGGATTTCGGCTCGATATCTGAAAAACGCCTTGGGAGAGGATACAAAAATTGTTCTGGCGATGCCCAATACCCCGCTTCAGCTTGGATTCGGTACGACGGCGCTCTCGCGGATTGAACCGGCCACACAGGACGAATTTGCGTTTGCCATGCGGATTTTCGGTGTCAGTGGTTCCGCTGAAGAGATTCCGGCAGAACTGATGAACGAGGTCATTGCACTCAATGGGAGCAGCCCCGCGTTTTTCTACCGAATCACACAAATTTTTGCAGACCGTGCCTCTCAATACGGATTTGATCATGAGACCGCCATGCGGCTGATCTGCGGTTCAATGATCGGCGCCGCGCATATGATGTTATCCAGCGGAACCAGTTTGGATGACCTGATCCAGGCTGTTTGTTCAAAGGGCGGTACCACCATCGCCGGCCTGACCGCTATGAATGACGCACACCTTGACCAGGCCCTCATCGCAGGAATGGAGGCTTGTACACAGCGCGCCTACGAATTGGGAAAATAAAAGCATAAACAGGACATCCCCCAGCATATCCTTACATGAAAAGGAATGCCGGGGGATGTTTGAATATGCTGGACCGCAATATGATTGGAAAAGGGAAAAAGCGGAATCCTCATGGAGGGATTCTTCTTGCCATTCGAATGCACATGACATTGACCGTTTTTGCCGCTGTTTTTTTGCTGGGAATTTTTTTCGGGTCAACGGCCTCGGGTTTTCTCGATTTAAGCAGTTACAGTGGACTTTCCGAGATCATGACACGCTTTTTGTTGCAAAGACAACTCCAGCCAATGGCGGCCACCTTTGTCAGTGCTTTGCTTCCCAATGCAGTTTTTTGGGTTATTCTGCTGCTCTGCGGTTTTTGTGCCGTTTCGGCTCCGCTGATTCTGCTGGTGATTTTGCTCAAGGGAATGGGGTATGGACTCTTAGCCTCAGCCCTGCTCGGGCAGTATGGTGCGTCCGCTCTGCGATATCTGGCGATTTCGATCCTGCCCAACCTTTTGGTTTCCGGAATCGCCCTGTTATTTTGCTGTCAGGAATCCTACCGTATGAGCAGGAGTATTTGGCAGATGATGCAGCCTCAGGTCCGGGGAAGCGGGGAGGGGAGCACAGCAGGGGAATACGGCGCAAAAATGATTCTTTATGGGATTTTTCTCTGTCTGGGTGCAGCATTGGAAGCATATCTTTGTGCTGCGTCAATCGCCGGACTCATCATCACTTGACGGGGAGGAAGCCGCATGTGCAGCGGCAAGGGGAGAACGATCTGCCGCGTTTTCCAATTGACGGTTGGAAACATGGGTATAAATTTCTGTCGTTCCTAGATTGGCATGGCCAAGGATTTCTTTCAGGATTCGTACGTCAACTTCACCGTACTGATACAGCAGGGTAGCCGCCGTATGGCGTAGCTTATGCGGCGTATAGCCCTTGCCATTGAGTCCGGCCGATCTCAGGCATTCGCCAATAATCTGCTCAACACGCCGCGGACTTAGCCGCTTTCCAGTTTTTGCGCTGATAAAGAGCGCGTCATCACGACGATGAATTTCTTTTTTTCGCCGATCATAGTCCGCCTGGTACTGTTTAATAGAGCGAATGCAGGCATCGTTGAGATAAACGATTCGCTCTTTATTGCCCTTGCCAAGCAGGCGCAATGTTCGCTCGTCGAAGAGAACATCCGTTCTGTTCAAGCCGACCAATTCGGAAAGACGCATACCGCAGTTCAAAAATAGAGTCAACATACAATAGTTGCGCAGATGTTCCGGAGTTTCAGATTGATCGGCAGCGGTTAAAAGCTCTTTGCTTTCTTCTAATGTCAAATATTTTGGAAGCGCGCGTTTGGCAGCTGGACGATCCAGATTTTTAATGGGATTCTCTGGAAGCAAAGCTGTTTTAGTATTCAGATATTTATAGAATGAACTTAACGCTGAAACCTTACGTGCGCGGGCATTTGCCTGATTTCCAAGCTGCTCATAGGAAAAATTTAGAAAAGCATAGGCATCAGAAAGCCGGATCGAGCAGATCATCTCGACAGGAATATCCTGAATCACAACATCGGCCAAGGTATTGGCGTCCGGCTGGCCGTTGCGGTACTGTCTGAGAAATCGAAAAAAAGTACGCAGGTCAATATAATATCCATCAACGGTGCGCGGCGACAAATTACGAATCGTCAGTAGATAGGATAGAAAATCCCGCATTGGTTCCGGACAATCCCGGAATGGAGCATATCGGGAACGGGCTTTCGAGGAATTGGATTGATAAGCCATTTGAATTTCTCCCTTCCAATATAATCATTCTGTCTGTGTAAATCATCAGATCAAATAAGCCATGAAACAAAGAAGCTGCAAATAGCACACCATGTCTGAAAAGTTGATATCACGCCGAGCACAGTTATTGGTATTTTTTAGCCGGGTGTGAAACTCGGCGGAAAGGAGTAACGGTATTAAGTGAGTGGACGTGAGCCTATCGTGCATGTACGAAAAAGCACGCTGCTGGGAATGCTGGATGATCTCGACGCTGGACGGTATGACGCATTTTGTGAAACGCTGGCGCGGCTGCTGACCGCGGTGATGAAAAAGCTGTGCAGGATCTGCGCACTCTTGAAGAGATGATTCGTGCGGCCTATGCAGAGGTTCGCGAGTAGCGAGAGTAAGTGGTGCAATAGGCCCCTCTAAATTTCGCTAAATTTACATTTAGCGAAATTGTATGCAAATATTTTACAGCCGCTTCCCCAGTCTGTCAAGTGTTTTTCTAATCCGCTAATAAATAAATCACATAACGGAGTAAAGTATCCAAGCCGAAATCTCAACGGCCTTGGAAGCACTTACGCCCAAAAAATACTCAACTCATATCATTCATTCGCGGTCTGGAATATCAATTTTCTACAACGGAGTCCACAACGATTTCGTCCTGACGTTCTGAATGGATTGAGAAAAAGCCTGGAAATCAAGCGATTTCCAGGCTTTTTTTGGAACGAAATTCTTCTTTATTTTTTCATGTCTCCAATAAACATCGCATCCCCAAACGAGAAAAAGCGGTAGCGTTCCCTCACTGCTTCGGCATAGGCGGCAAGTACATGCTCTCGCCCGGCGAAGGCTGAAACCAGCATGATCAGTGTGCTCTCCGGAAGATGAAAATTAGTGATCAGGCCGTCAATAACGACAAATTTCTTTCCTGGGTACAGGAAGATATCGGTATAGCCTTCCCACGCGCCCAGAGGAAGCCCCATCTGCCCAACGGCCTCCAGTGTACGGCAGCTGGTGGTGCCGACAGCAATCACGCGGCCCCCCTCCTGCTTGGTTCGGTTGATTGCCTCAGCGGTTTCCTGTGGGAGAAAAATATGTTCCGAGTGCATTTTATGGTCATGGATGTCGTTTTCCTTTACCGGGCGAAATGTCCCCAAACCGACATGAAGGGTCACAAAAGCGGTTTTAACTCCCTTTGTACGCAGCTCATCAAGCATTTCGGTGGTGAAATGCAGTCCAGCAGTTGGTGCGGCGGCCGAGCCCAATTCTTTGGAGTAAACCGTTTGGTAGCGTTCCGGATTTTCGAGCTTTTCAGTAATATAGGGGGGCAGCGGCATCTGCCCTACCTGTTCGAGGGTGTGATAGAAGTTCCCCCCATGCTCAAACCGGACCAGACGATTGCCGCCCTCTAAAATTTCAAGGACCTCAGCGCGGAGCATCCCTTCCCCGAAGGAAAAGCGTGCGCCGATCTTCGCACGTTTTCCCGGACGCACCAGCACTTCCCAGACATCCTGACGTTTTTGCTCCAGCAGCAGAAACTCCATTGGCTTTTCTTGATTGTTCTCGAGAGTGCCAAGAATTCGGGCCGGGAGCACACGGGAATCGTTGAGCACCAGCAGGTCCCCGGGGCGCAGCAAAGTACCAAGATCGGTGAATCGACGGTGTCCCACCTCCCCTGTCTCACGGTCGAGAGTCATCAGACGGGAGGCATTGCGCGGTTCTACAGGAGTTTGTGCAATCAGTTCTTTCGGAAGGTCATAATAAAAATCCGATTTTAACATAGCGGCTCCAATCTCAGAAAAAATTTTTGATCATTCGGGAGAAAAATTTAAAAATATTTGACAATTACCGAAGGGGATGCTAGTATAAATAGAAATAAAGATAGAGGCGCGTTTTTTATCAGTACCGTCGGCGAGATTTGCCCAAATCGCTTGAGACGTCGGGAAAGGAAAAGACGCCGAAGGAGACGGTACGGCAGCCGTTGATCCTGGGTGCATCACCGAAAAGGGATGCAACTGTCACCACTGCAATTGGTGAAGGGCTATCGACATCTTTCCGGGCGGTCGGTCGGGTTTTCTGCAGATCCGCTCTTTAAGGTCAATGTCTCTATTATATTGCAGTGGATGCCGGTTTTCAACCGGTATTTTTCTTTATGGGACAAAGTCGTTGTGCAAAGATTGCAAAAAGGCAGGAAAAATCCTGTCAATGACACTGGGAGGTTTTTTAAATGAAGCAGTACAAGGTCGGAGTTATCGGAGCAACGGGTATGGTGGGGCAGCGTTTCCTGACCCTGCTTGACAATCATCCCTGGTTTCAGGTCAAAGCTCTTGCCGCCTCGGGCCGTTCGGCCGGAAAGCGATACGAGGACGCAGTGAAAGGACGCTGGGCGCTTACTATCCCGATGCCTGAATACGCAAAGGATATGGTCGTTTTCGATGCAGAAGCTGATGTTGAAAAGATCGCCGGCATGGTAGACTTCGTTTTTTGTGCTGTCGATATGAAAAAGGATGAAATCCGCGCTCTGGAAGAGCGTTACGCCAAGGCGGAATGCCCTGTCATGTCCAACAACTCCGCGCACCGCCATACTCCTGATGTCCCAATGATTGTTCCGGAGATCAATCCGGAGCACGCCGAGGTTGTGGCTGCCCAGCGAAAGCGGCTCGGCACCAAACGGGGATTCATTTCGGTGAAGTCCAATTGTTCGCTGCAGTCCTACGTCCCGGCTCTTCATCCGCTGCGCGATTTTGGCATCGAGAAGGTGCTCGTCTGCACTTATCAGGCGATTTCCGGTGCAGGCAAGAACTTTGAGCGTTGGCCCGAAATGGTTGACAATGTGATTCCCTATATTGGCGGCGAGGAGGAAAAGAGCGAGCAGGAGCCGCTCAAGCTCTTTGGCAAGGTTGTAGGCGATCACATCGAGGAAGCAGACGGTCCTTCCATCACCGCGCAGTGCCTGCGGGTTGCGGCCAGTGACGGCCACATGGCGGCGGTCTTTGTCTCCTTTAAAAATAAGCCCACCATCGAGCAGATCAAGGAACGCTGGGCCTCTTTCTCCGGCGAGCCGCAGGCGCTTGGCCTTCCCCTGGCCCCCAAGCAGTTCCTGCACTATTTTGAGGAGCCTGACCGTCCGCAGACCCGTCTCGACCGCGATCTCGAAAAAGGAATGGCGGTTTCGATTGGACGGCTTCGTCCCGACACCCAGTATGACTATAAATTTGTCTGCCTTTCCCATAATACCCTGCGCGGAGCCGCAGGCGGTGCGGTCCTGATGGCGGAGATGTATGCTGCAAAGGGCTACTTTGATTAACAGAGGAGGAACCGTATTATGAAGAGAACTATTTTTCGCGGTGCCGGTGTTGCTATTGCCACCCCGATGTTTGCTGATGGCAGCATTCATTATGAAGAGTTGGCGCGGCTGATTGACTGGCAGATTGAAAATCATACCGACGCCATTATCATCTGCGGAACGACCGGCGAATCCTCGACGATGACCGATGATGAGCACGCAGAGTGCATCCGTTTTGCGGTTGAGAAGGTAAACCATCGGGTTCCTGTGATCGCGGGAGCGGGCAGCAACGATACCGCCTATGCCGTCTGGCTGAGCAAGGAAGCCAAGGCGGCAGGCGCCGACGGCCTGCTGCATGTCACTCCTTATTACAACAAGGCTTCCCAAGCCGGGTTGGTCCGGCATTTCAGCACAATTGCCGATGCTACCGACCTGCCGGTGATCCTTTATAATGTCCCCTCTCGAACTGGCTGTGGGATCAAGCCTTCCACCTATGCGGAGCTTGCCAAGCATCCAAATATTGTTGCGATCAAGGAAGCAAACGGCGATATTGCCTCGGTCGCTTACACCCGTTCGCTCTGCGGCGATGAACTGGCGATCTATTCGGGCAACGACGACCAAATTGTGCCGATTCTTTCTCTCGGCGGTCTTGGCGTTATCTCGGTTCTTTCGAACGTCTGCCCACAGGAGACTCACGATATCTGCCAGCTCTATTTTGACGGCAAGGTGAAGGAGAGCTCTGATCTCCAGATTCGCTATATGGATTTGGTTGCCGCCCTTTTCTCAGATGTGAACCCGATCCCGGTCAAGCAGGCGCTTAACTATATGGGATTTGCAGCGGGAGCCTGCCGTCTGCCGCTCTGCGATATGAGCGAGCCGGCCAAGCAGCACCTTTATGATGTAATGAAGCGTTACGGCCTGATTAAGGCCTGAGGAGGAGCTTATGAACATCATCATTTCCGGCGCAATGGGCGCGATGGGCCAAGTCGTTGCATCTAATGCTGCGGCGCGGGGAATCACCGTCGTGGCCGGTGTTGACCGCGAGGCCAGCGACCGTTTCCCCTACCCTGTTTTCGGGAGTTTCGCTGACTGTGACCTTTCTGCCGATGCGATTCTTGACTTTTCCAATCCCGCCGCCCTCCCCGGCCTGCTGGCCTTTGCACAGGAGCGCAGAATTCCCTGTGTGATTGCAACCACTGGTATGGATGAGGCGCATCAGAAAATGATCGCAGACGCCTCCAAGGTCATTCCGATTTTCTTTACCTTCAATATGTCGCTGGGAGTCAACCTGCTCTGTGCCCTTGCACAGAAGGCAGCTCAGGTGCTGGGAGAAGGCTTTGATATTGAGATCATCGAGAAGCATCACAATAAAAAGATTGACGCGCCATCCGGCACCGCCATTATGCTGGCGAACGCCGTTTCGGAAAAGACCCCTTACACACCGGAGTACGTGTATGACCGTCATGCGGTCAGAAAGCGCCGCGAACCAAACGAGATCGGAATCCACTCGGTGCGCGGCGGTACGATTGTCGGCGAGCATGAGGTGATCTTCGCGGGAACCGATGAGGTGATCACCCTGTCTCACAGTGCGTATTCCAAGAGCGTTTTTGCGGTTGGCGCACTGAAAGCGGCTGGTTTTATCTCGGCGGAAGGCCGCTCACCCGGGCTTTATAATATGAACGACATGATTTCATTCTGATGAATTCTACAAGAGAAGGCGGCGGAAATATTTCCGCCGCCCTTTTGCTTACTGATTGACGGAAGAGATCATGGCTGATATAATATCGATATTAAATATCGAAAAAAGATATTAAAATTTGATATTATTGATGATCGTGAGGTGCGGCGGTGGCAAAAAAAGTGCTGGAGATTTTGACTGAAACGATGTTCTATGTCCTGATGTCCTTTCTGCGCCAGGAGCGGTGCGGAATTGAGATTGCCGAATTTGTCGAGCAAAAAACGGCCGGGCGCGTTCGGATGGGACCAGGCACCCTCTACACCATCCTCGCAAAATTCGAGGAGGAAGGGCTGATCTCCGAGAGCAGGGTTGAGGGCAGAAAAAGGACCTATCGAATCACCGCCCGGGGAATCGAGGCCTATCACGAGGAAATTTCCCGCCTGCGGGCCTGTATCGGCGATGCGGAAAGCGAGGGAGAGATATGAGCAAATCGGTCAGACGTTGGATTCCGGTCAGCCTCTATGAGATTGCGGGGATCGAGAGCTGGCTTTCAGATCTCTCCGCTCAAGGGTATGCGCTGGAGCGGTTTGGGTTGCATTTTGCCTATTTCCGGCGCACAGAGCCCTGCAAAATGATCTATCGTCTGGAGCTTCTTCCCCGCCCGATGGAGGAACCGGACGATGAGATGCTGGATTTTTACCTGTACAACGGCTGGGAATATGTCACGACTATGAACCGGCTTTTTTGGGTGTTTCGTGCTCTGCCCGGCACTGTGGAGATTCATACCGATGCGGTAGCGCAGGGGTATTCCTACGAAAAGCTCAGCCGCAAGCTCAAGCAGTCAGCTCTCGTTGTGTTTGCTGCTTTTCTTCTGATTGCCGCTATGATTGCTGGAATCTATCTTTCCAGTGAATGGCCGGTTCTTCAATTGGTGCAGGATTCTATTGCACTCAACCAATTTTTGCTGCTTCTCGTCGAATTAACAGCCTTGATTCAGGCGCTTCGCATCTACTGTTCCATTCACCGTCTGGTGCGGCGGTTAAAGTCAGGGCTTCCTATGGAACACTATGGCAACTATCGACGGAGACGAAACGTGCATGTCGCCGCCTCTGTCATACTGAGCGCTGCGGTCATTGCAAGCATGTTTTGCTCCATTTGGGGAATGAAGAAAAGCTGGGAGATGCCTCTTTCGGAAGTTTCCGCCCCTCTCCCGCTTCTTCCATTGGACATGGTGGAAAAAAGCCCTTCGTTTGCCTATCGCAGCGGCCTCTTTCAAGGAAAGGATCACGATAATTTTGTTCGGTGCGGGTGGAGTGTACTGTCCCCCGTCCAATATCAAATTGGACAGCGCGGGATTGTTTCGGGAGAGGAGTGGCCGGATCACAGCGGCGAATATTCACCATCGATGCAGATCCGGTATTACCGCCTTGTTTTCTCCGCGTTGTCCGATCCCCTTATCGACGATCTCACTTACCGCTATGTCGAACGCTATTACTCTCCTGATGACAATTTTGATAGGATGGAACTTTCCGCGGCAGGCTTGGACAGAGCCGAGCTTTTCACTGCGGCCGGCAAACAGATTTTATTGGTTCATGCCGGAAATCAGGTGATGATGCTGCAGTATTACGGCGAAAAAAATCTCGCGGAATATACCGACGCACTTGCCGGTATTCTTGCCGGGTGGTCGGAATAGAGGCACAGCGAAAGGAAAATTTTTACGAATTCGAAAGAGATTCCGACATGGTTTCGTGCTATAATAACTCAATAGGTATCAATCGCCCGCATGATCCGAGCGAAGAAGGAGTGTGTAAAAGAATGATCCGTACAAGATCAGTAACAGATGATATGGTCTGGGTGGGTGCCAGCGACAGGCGTTTGGCGCTGTTTGAAAATATTTTTCCGGTCCCCAGAGGCGTCTCTTATAATTCCTATTTACTGCTTGATGAAAAGACAGTTCTGTTTGATTCGGTCGACCAATCGGTGAGCAGGACATTTTTGGAAAATGTCTCAGCCTCCCTCGATGGACGCAGTCTTGATTATATTGTGATTGACCATATGGAGCCGGATCATTGCAGCGTTTTGGAGGAGCTTCTAGCCTCTTATCCAAATGCTGCGGTGGTGGGAAATGCTAAAACCTTCGTGATGATTGAACAGTTCTACAGCCCCTTGGCAGAGGCCCGGAGGGTGGTTGTCAGGGATGGGGAAACTCTCTCCACCGGACGGCATTGTTTGAAATTTTTTACTGCCCCCATGGTTCACTGGCCGGAGGTCATGGTTTGCTTTGACGAGAGTAATGGAGTGCTTTTTTCCGCAGATGCATTCGGTGCCTTCGGCGCAATGGCGGGCAATATCTTCGCAGATGAGCTGCCTATCCAGCAGGAATGGCTGCCTGACATGCGGCGCTATTACGCCAATATTGTGGGAAAATACGGCGCACAGGTGCAATCCCTCTTCAAAAAACTGGGCGGGTTGGATCTGAAAACCATCTGTCCGTTACACGGACCCGTCTGGCGCACCGAACAGGACATCTCGTGGCTTCTTGAGAAATACACCCTCTGGAGCAGCTACCAGCCGGAAGAGCAGAAGGTGGTCATTGCCAGCGCCTCGATTTACGGCAATACCGAAGCCGCTGCCGAACGACTCGCTTTGGAGCTCGCCGGGCTGGGGGTCACAGAGATCGAGATGTATGATCTTTCGACCACCCATTTTTCCTACCTGATCGGAGAAATGTTCCGATGCAGCCATATCGTCCTCTCCTCCCCTACCTACAACGGTAAAATTTTTCCGCCGATGCGGCATCTGCTCGATGATATGCGCGAGCTTAATCTTCAGAGCCGTACGGTTGCTCTGATTGAAAACGGAAGCTGGGCGCCTATGTCGGGAAAGCTGATGGCCGCCGAGCTGTCGGTAATGAAAAATATGACCGTTCTTGAACCAGCGGTTACCTTAAAGTCTTCCATGAAGGAAGCGCAGACCGGCCAGCTTTTCTCTCTCGCGCGGCAGATTGCCGGCGGACTCAAGTGTTCCCTTTAACCACTGCCGGAAATCCGGCGGCGACATAATTGATATAGAAGGAGCTTTTTATGAGCAACATCTGGCATGACATCAGCCCCAAAAGAATCTCCCCTACTGATTTTGTTGCGGTTGTCGAAATTTCAAAAGGAAGCAAGAAAAAGTATGAGCTTGACAAGGAAACCGGTTTGATTATTTTGGATCGTGTGCTCCACACCTCCACTCATTATCCCGCAAACTATGGCTTTATCCCCCGTACCTACGGAGACGACCTTGATCCGCTCGACGTTCTGGTTCTCTGTTCCGAGCCGCTGGAGCCTCTGATCTTGGTGCGCTGTTATCCGATTGGCGTAATTTCAATGATCGACAGCGGCAGAAATGATGAAAAGATCATTGCAATCCCCTACAGCGACCCGACCTACAACAGCTATCATGACATCAGTGAGCTTCCCCGGCATATTTTCGACGAAATGTCCCACTTTTTCCGAGTCTATAAAGCTTTGGAAGGAAAAGAAACCGCAGTCAATGAAATCAGCGGACATGAAGAGGCAGAGCGGATTATTGCCGATGCGCTGGACAATTATGTAGAAAACTTCTGTAAATAGGCTTCTGATAAAAAGCGGAAACGCCTGCGAATGCATCCCGGCAGGATGCGTCCGCAGGCGTTTTAGCATGAGTTTATTGGAGTTCAATCATCCAAAGGCACTTTATCCCTTCAGGACCGCCTTATGGAAGACCTTCTTGCCCTTGCGGATGATAATATGCCCTTTCCCGAAGGCCGAAGATGGGATATCCGCCGCAGGATTGGTAACCTTCTCGTCATCGACCGAGATGCCGCCCTGCTGAATCAGGCGGCGCGCCTCGCCGTTGGAGGATGCCAGTCCGGTCGCCTTGAGCAGGTTGAGGATTCCGATTCTGCCGTCATCCAGCGAGACCTCTGTGGTGGGCATATGCTCGCTGTCGGTACCGGCGGCAAAGATGGCCCGGGCCGCATCGAGGGATTTCTGGGCGTCTTCCTCGCCGTGCACGATCCTGGTCAGCTCAAAGGCAAGGATTTCCTTGGCACGGTTGAGCTGCGAACCCTCCCAGCTCTCCATCGCCTCAATCTCCTCGATTGGCAGAAAGGTGAGCATCTTCAGGCACTTGATGACATCCTGATCCCCGACATTTCTCCAGTACTGGAAGAAGTCATAGGGAGCCATCTTCTCGCGGTCCAGCCATACCGCGCCCTTCTCTGTCTTGCCCATCTTCTTGCCCTCGCTGTTGGTCAGGAGGTTGAAGGTCATGCCATAAACATCCTTGCCTTCAGCGCGGCGAACCAGCTCGACGCCGCCGATGATATTCGACCACTGATCGTCGCCGCCCAGCTCCAGTGTGTTGTTGTAGGTGCGGAACAGATGCAGGAAGTCGTAGCTCTGCATAATCATATAGTTGAACTCGAGGAAGGTCAGCCCCTTCTCCATTCGGGATTTGTAGCATTCGGCCGCAAGCATCCGGTTTACAGAAAAATGAACGCCCACATCCCGCAGGAGCTGGATATAGTTGAGGTTCATCAGCCAGTCCCCGTTGCGTGCGACAATGCATTTGCCAGGGGCAAAATCGACGATCCGCTCCATCTGCTTGCGGAAGCACTCGGCATTGTAGTTGATCTGATCCACAGTAAGCATTTTGCGCATATCGGATTTTCCGGAGGGATCACCGATCATTGTAGTACCGGTTCCGAGAAGGACGATCGGCAGATGCCCTGCCATCTGCATCCGCTTGATAATGAGAAGCTGAAGCAGATGGCCGACATGCAGGCTGTCAGCCGTTGCGTCAAAGCCGATATAGAAGGTGACCTGCCCTTCGCTGAGCGCCTTTTCGATCGCTTCTTCATTGGTTGTCTGGGCAATCAGCCCACGCCGTTTGAGTTCCTGAAACACCGTCATGATTGTTCTCCTTTTCCCTTGATATCAATATGGTTTGGTACAATAGAAGCTGCAAAACGCCCTCTGCTCCTAAAGGAGCAGAGGGCGTGACGATACGCGGTACCACCTCTGTTTGCCGTCGATTTCGATGGCCTCAGCGCGGCGCTGACACGCCGCTGCGCGGTAACGGGCGCACCCCGACAGACACGACTGACAGGAAGTCCTGCGTTTGCATCTGCGGCTCCGGGATGTATTCGGCTGCGGCGCGGCACCCTTTTCCAGCGACCAAGGGCTCTCTGCGGCTCGCGGCGTACAGCGTACTGGTTCCCATCAATGCCATTGAGCACGATTATAGCGGGGTTTTTCACATTTGTCAAGCAAAAGAAAAAATTGACGCGGCTTTTTGAAGAAATTCTTTTTTGGTCCGCCCCAAAACGGGTTTTCGGCTTGGCAAAGGGCCTTATCCGCCCTTAGCCGAAAGAGTTTCAGCATCCACTGCTCTGTGCCAAGGACGCGGGTATTCGCAAGCAGCTTGGTCCGGTCCCCGCCACGTCCACGTCACAAAGCTGCGCCAAGAACGCGAGTATTCGCAAGCAGCTCGCGGGCATTTTCAAGGGAGAGAGGGGTGATCGGCTCACCGTTCATGATGCGGGCAAGCTCGGCTACCCTCCCCTGCTCGTCGAGCGGTTTGATCTCGGTAAAGGTCCTGCCACCGGAGATTTCCTTTTCAATCAGCAGATGATGCTCTCCATAAGCCGCCACCTGCGCAAGATGAGTCACACAGATGATCTGTCTTCCCCGGGCGGCAGCGCGCAGCTTAGCCCCTACCTTGCTGGCGGCGCGTCCGCTGATTCCGGCGTCAATCTCGTCGAAGATCAGTGTCCCGATCTCCTCCCTGCCGGAGAGGACCCCTTTGATTCCCAGCATAATCCGGCTCATCTCGCCGCCGGAAGCAATCTTAGACAGCGGCTTGAGAGCTTCTCCGGGGTTGACAGAAAGCAGGAATTCCACCGCATCTCCGCCATCCTCGGAGAGAGATTTGGCGGAAAAGGAAACATCCATCCGGGCGTGGGGCATGTCCAGCTCGTGAAGCTCCTGCTCGACCGCCCGGGTCAAACGTTCGGCGGCGTCCCGGCGTGCGTCGGTAAGCGCGGCGGACAGCTTTTGTGCAGTATCCTCCGCCTCGGCAAGTTCGGCCGCAAGAACCGAGGCATCCTGCTCAAATCCCTCGATATCGGCAAGCTGTTGGGCGGCCTCCTCCCCAAAAGCAAGGATCTCAGAAATACTGCTTCCATATTTTTTTTTGAGCTTTGCGATTGTCTCAAGCCGGTCCTCGATCTCATCGAGCTCCCGGGGATTGAAATCCAGCTCTTCAAGCTGCTCGCGCAGGCGCTCAGAAAGGTCGTCCAGCTCATATTGGTAGTTTCGCACTGCTTCAGCCGATTGGGCAAATCCCTCGATGTACCGTTTCACCGCTTCCAGATCAGAGGCAGCTTCGCTGAGCTGCGAAATAACGCCGGCGTGTTCCTCATTGCCGGCCAGAATCTCATGGCAATGAGAAAAAAGCTCGGTGAGCTGTTCTGCGTTCCGAATAACCCGGCGGCGTGCGGAAAGTTCCTCCTCCTCGCCGTCGGTCAGTCTCGCAGATTCAATCTCATTGACCTGATAGCGGAGCAGATCCGCCTTGCGGACACGCGCCGCTTCATCGCTCTCCAACGAGGAGAGCCGGGATTTCAAAGCACGCATCCGTTCAAAAGCGGCGGTATACTGCTCCCGCTGTGCTTCCAGCCCGCCGAACTGGTCGATAAACCCCAGATGCGTTTCTTCCTGGGAGAGCAGCCAGCTGTCCTGTTGGCCATGAGTCTGAAGCAGCAGCATGCCGGCTGCCCGGAGCTGCGCAACCGTTGCGGACATCCCGTTGATGCGGCAGAGATTGCCGTCAGCGGTAATCTCCCGGCTCAGGGCAAGCTCCCCTTCCCCTGCATCGATTCCCAGCGCGGACAGCTTATCTGCCGCGGCCCCTGTGATTCGGGTAAACAGCGCCGAAACCTTTGCGCGGGTTTCTCCGGTGCGGATCAAATCCTTGGAGGTGCGGGAGCCGAGGGCTGCTCCGATTGCCCCGATCAGGATCGATTTCCCCGCGCCCGTCTCACCGGTAAAAATATTGAGTCCTTGATCAAAACGAATCTGCGCCCGGCGGATTACCGCAATATTTTCAATTGACAGCTCGGCAAGCATTCTTGGTCACCTACCTGTTGAGCAGCTTATGAAGCCGATCGGTGATCTCACGCGCACCTTCCTCAGAACGGGTAACGACCAAAAAAGTGTCGTCGCCCGACAGGGTTCCCACCACGTCGGCAAATTCCGCCGCGTCAAAGGTAGCACAGGCGGCATTGGCCATGCCGGTGAAGCATTTGATCACCACAATATTCTGGGCAAAGTCAATATTGCGGACCGATTCCGAAAAAATGGTCACAAATTTGCCCGACATTCCGCTTCCCTGCTTGCTCTGCATCGAAACATAGTGATATTTCCCGTTTTCCGCACGGACCTTGTGGATGCCCAGCTCCCGAATATCGCGGGATACGGTCGCCTGCGTGACATCGAACCCGGACTCCCTCAAGCGGATCAGAAGCCCTTCCTGCGTATCGATGGATTCCTGGGAAATCAGTTCCAGAATTTTGGAGTGCCGATTGGACTTCATGGTTTTCTACCCCCTGAGTTTCATCTTTTGATTCAGTGTCTGATAGAAGCTGCGGTCTTTAAAGCAGAGAAAGCGCGAAACATATTCGGATTTTTCAACGGTGACGTACTCGATGCCTTCCATATGATCCACGGGTGTGCCGTCGACAATCGCGCAGAGCTGAGTATCGGCATCCGGCATCGTGGGACGGACGATCAGAATCTTGTCCGAGTTAAAAACGATCGAACGGCTGGCGAGCGAATGGGGACAGATCGGCGTCATAATAATTGATTCGAGGGAGGGATCAATGATCGGTCCTCCTGCGGAAAGCGAATAGGCGGTGGAGCCGGTTGGTGTGGCAAAGAGGATGCCGTCAGCCCGGTATTCCCCAATCAGGTCGTTGCCGCACCGCACGTCAAGATCGATGGTGCGCCCAAGATGAGTGCGGGAGATGACAACGTCGTTAATCGCGAAACTGGTGATCGTCCCGCCCTGGCGGTAGGCGGTCATGCGCAGGACCATTCGGTTTTCAATGACATAATCGCCGGTGGCGAGCTTGGCGAGCGGGGAAAGATCATTCGCCTCAAGCTGGGAAAGAAAGCCGAGCCTGCCGGAATTAATGCCCAGAATCGGTTTGTTACAGCGCATCGCGACTGCGGCCTGGTGAAAGATGGTTCCGTCTCCGCCGATGGCAATGATAAGGTCACAGCGGGAAAGAAGGTCGCCGGCTTCACCGGTCAGAATTCCATTAATGCCTAAATAGTTTGCGTCCCGGCAAGTCATCGCCGGGGTCAGGCCGCAGCGATGCAGCTCATCGACGGTTGCCAGCACACAGCGTCCTGCATCAGAAAGTCTCAGATTGGGAAAAATTAAAATTATCATTCTTTTGCATCGCTCAACGTGCGGTGAGCTTCCTCCACCAGTTTTTGAATTGCATCGTCGCTCAAATCGGGCGTTTCAACAGGCATGCCTGTCTTTTCTGCATACAAAAGATATTCAATATTTCCTTCGGGGCCTTTTACTGGCGAAAAGGATATCCCCTTTACAGAAAATCCGATAGAAACCATGCAGTTCAGAACGTTATGAATCACCTCTTCATGGATCTTTGGGTCACGGACAACTCCCTTTTTTCCGACTTTATCCCTCCCAGCCTCGAACTGAGGCTTGATCAGGGCGACAACCTCGCCCGAATCACGCAGAAACCGCCATGCAACGGGGAGAATCAAAGCGAGTGAGATGAATGAAACGTCGATGCTGATGAAGTCAACCGGATCGGGCAGATGCTCTTCGGTAAGATAGCGGATGTTGGTGCGCTCAAAATTAACCACACGCGGATCGTTTCTCAGACTCCAAGCAAGCTGGCCGTAGCCGACATCAAACGCAAAAACCCTTTGAGCGCCGTTTTGCAGCATACAGTCGGTAAAACCGCCGGTAGAAGCCCCGAAGTCACAGCACAGCTTGCCGTTCAGAGAGAGCGGGAAGACGGTCATCGCTTTCTCCAGCTTGAGACCGCCGCGGCTGACATACCGCAGGCGTTCCCCGCGCACCTCGATGGCATCGGTATTCTTATACTCGTCCCCTGCTTTATCCGCCTTCTGCCCATTGACATAAACCTGACCTGCCATAATCAATGATTTGGCCCGGTCCCTGCCGGTAACGTACCCCTGTTCCACCAGAAGCTGGTCCAGCCGCTTTTTCATATGCTCACCTCTTCCGGAAGTTTGACATTTCTCCCCCGAAGCGGGAAAGGCGGTTCAGGATTCCCTCGGAATCCAAGCCAAGCCGGTGCAGTGCGGAGGAAACTGTGCTTTGCGGAACAAAACCGTCAATCGCATGGAGTTTTGCGGTTCCACGGTAGCCTGCTTCTTCCAGCGCGGATAAAAACTGCATCCCGATTCCTCCGCTGCGAATCCCCTCTTCGACAAAAAGAATCGATTCAAAGGCGGATGCCGCCCGCACCGCCTCCGCCGGGAGAGGAAGAAGCCGGTTGAGCTTGAGAACCGAAATGCCATCCCGCTGCCGCGAAGCTTCCAGAGCGGCGGCGAAGGTTCTCCCGTAGGTAACGACAAGCATCCTGTTCTCCGGGCCGCCGACCATGTCGTAAGCGCCGCCGTCCCCCTGCCATCCGGCGAGAGAAGCGGGTTCCGCACCGCGCGGATAACGCAACGCCGCCGGGCCTTTGACCTCGTAGAGAGCGGTCCGCAGCATCTGCCGGAGTTCATCGTAATTTGCAGGCGCAAAAAGTGTCAGGTTCGGAACCATTGAAAGCATTGCGGCATCAAAGATTCCCTGATGTGTTTCGCCGTCATCTCCGACGATGCCGGCACGGTCGATACCGATCACCAGATGCTGCGGCTCGATCGCGATATCATGGATCAGCTGATCGCAGCAGCGCTGCAAAAAGGTGGAATAGACCGCAAATACAGGGAGCATTCCTCCCGCTGCCAGTGAAGCGGAGAGTGTCGCCGCAAATTCTTCCGCGATTCCAACGTCGTAATAGCGCCCGCTTGCCTTAAACCTTCGTGCGAAATGCTGAAGCCCCGTTCCATGCTCCATAGCGGCGGTAATCGCACAGATTTTCTCGTCTTTTTCGGCGCAGCGCAAAAGCTCCTTGCCGAAAACCTCTGAGAAGTTCTCTCCCGACGCGGAGAGCGGGCGCCCCGAGGCAGCATCGAATTTGGAAACGCCATGGTACATCCCGGGGTTCTTTTCTGAGAAGTGATATCCTTTTCCTTTCTGAGTCCGGACATGGATCAGGCAGGGGCAATTCATCGTTTTGGCCTGTGTAATCACGTCGCAAAGGCTCTTCAAGTCATGTCCGTCTACCGGACCGAGATATGCAAACCCCAATTCTTCAAAAAATGTCGTGGAGTAAATGACCTTTTTGAGCGCCATTTTGGAACCCCATGCCAGATCGCGCAGAGGTTTGCCCACCACCGGCATCCCCAGCAGGAGATGCTCGGTATTCTTTTTGATCTTAAAATAGGCGGGCTTGGAACGGATCACCGACAGGTATTTTGCAAGCGCTCCTTCATTCCGGGAAATCGCCATCTCGTTGTCATTGAGGATAACGATGAGATTTTCCCCGCTTTTTCCGATATTGTTGAGGCCTTCATAGATCATTCCGCCAGTAAAAGAACCGTCTCCCACCACAGCAGCGACCGCGCCCGGCTCTCCCCGCAGGGTCATGGCCCGCTTGAGCCCATACGCGGCGGCGAGAGAGGTGCTGGCATGTCCCGCAATAAAATGGTCATACCGGCTTTCCCCGCGCTTGGGAAAGCCGGAAAGCCCGCCCTCCTGCCGCAGAGTGGAGAAGCGGCCGCGCCGGCCGGTCAGCAGCTTGTAGGAATAACACTGATGGCCGACATCCCAGACGATCTTATCTTCGTCGAGGGAAAGACAGTGCAGCAGTGCAATAGTTAACTCGACAACTCCCAGATTGGAGGCCAGATGTCCGCCGGTGCGGGAAACGGTATCAACCAAAACCGTACGGAGTTCCCCTGCCAGCTTCTCCATCTGCAAAAAGGACAGCCGGTGAAGCTGTCCCGGCTCCCTGATCGAAGCAAGTATCTCATTGGATGACATGGTGAATCCACCTTTATCTTTCATTGCTCAAAGGGGGTAGATCATCGCGATCAGGATGCCGAGCAGCGCGCCGGCCAGCACCTCCAGCGGAGTATGCCCGAGAAACTCCTTGAGCATCTTGCGGTTTTCCCCGGTCATGCCGTCGTCCGCGTCGGCGGAAAATTCCTCATCGTCAAAATCAAGAAGAGGATGGTCCTTGAGAAATTCAAAAAAGTCCTGAAAGCTGCCGATCAGGTGATTGAGAGTCCTGGCCTGCTCCCCTGCCGCCCGCCGGACGCCCATCGCGTCGTACATGACAACGGCTGCAAAAACAAGGGTCATCGCAAAAAGAGGTGATTGATACCCCTCGACCCGTGCCATCCCAATCGCGAGAGACACAACGAAGGAGGAATGGGAACTAGGCATCCCGCCAGAACCGGTCAGGCGCTCCAGATCCAGATGGCCGTTTGCGGCCCAGTTCAGCGCTGTTTTGATCACCTGTGCGACAAACCAGGAGATTACCGCGATATTCAAAAGCGGGTTGCTGGCAATGACCGACATCATTTGCATATTCTTACTTCCTTCTATCGACAAACCATACGAAAAGGAACGAATTTTCTATTGGCTGCGCCGGGCCATCCAGTCGGTCAGCTGCATCAGAAAATGTTCTTCCCCGAAGAGAGAGGAGATTTCCTCCGAGGCTTTCTCAAATAGCGAGAAGGCTCGGCGCTGTGCCTCGTGAAATCCAAGCATGGTGACAAAGGTGTTCTTGTCCGCGCGCTGATCGCTTCCCACATTTTTCCCCATCAGCTGGGGATCCCCCAATACGTCAAGCAGGTCGTCTGTGATTTGAAACGCCGTCCCGATCCGTTCGGCGTAATGCAGTGCAGCCTGTGTCTGTTCCTTCCCGGCTTTCCCGGCGATACAGCCGCAGTGAACCGCAGCGCGCAGAAGTGCGCCGGTTTTCATCGCAACCATCTCGGAATGCTCAGATTTGGTCATTGCGCGCCCGCTGCCCAAAACATCCGCAACCTGACCGCCGAGCATCCCGTATTCGCCGGCAGCACAGGAAAGAACGCGGATCGTTTCGATGCAGCGCGCAGGACCCATAAGTTCCACCGAATCCTCCCGAGACAAGATCTCAAAGGCGAGGGTGAGCAGGCCGTCCCCAGCAAGAAGGGCCAGTGCATCTCCGAACTTTTTGTGATTGGTCGGCTTCCCGCGGCGGAGATCATCGTCGTCCATGCATGGAAGATCGTCGTGGATCAGCGAATATGCATGGATCATTTCAAGGGCGCATGCAGCGGGCAGCGCTTCTTCGAGCTCTCCGCCGAAAGCGCGGCAGAACTCCAGCGCCAGAATGGCGCGCAGCCTCTTTCCGCCTCCGAGAAGGCTGTAGCGCATCGCCTCAAAAACATCCTTCTGAATTAGGTAGGGGGATTCCGGTTCGCTGTAGGCCTTGAGCTGCAGCTCGACCATCTGCCGGTCGTCCCAGAGCCGCTGATTAAAGTCCATCTGTCTCGCCATCCTTCTGAAATCCCAGTGTTTCGAGCTTGAGCTTCGCTTCCCCAAGCTCGCGGCTGCACCGCTCGATCAGACCCGCACCCTCAGCATAGAGGGCCAGAGATTCTTCTAATGTGGTACCGCCGTCGCCGAGGCGTTCGGCGATCTCGTCCAGCCTATGCAGCGCTTGTTCAAAGGTCATGTTTTTCCTCCCCATGAGACAGATCGACGCGCTCCACGCGGACCGCGGCCATCCCGCGGTGCAGGCGCAGGCACAGTTCCTCGCCATGTGAAAGCTCATCCGCCGAAAGAATTGGGCGGCCTCCCCGTTCGGCAATCGCATAGCCCCGGGAAAGAATCCCGAGCGGGCTGAGCGATTCCAGCAGTGCCGCCCGGTGTCCCAGCTGTTCAGAGCGCCGGGGAATCTCCCTTCGCGAAAGATCATACATCGATTCTATCAAATAATCCAACCGTTGTCTATTTTTATTCAGAAAAAATGCGGGATCATGCAAAGCGGGCATCTGCTGCAACGAGGAAAGCTTCCGCTGCTTTTCTGCCAGCAAGCGGTTCATCCGCTCCCGAAGCAGTTCTGACCGACGCTCCAGCGCCTGGAGCAGCACCGTCCGATCGGGAATGGCAAGCTCGGCTGCTGCCGTTGGGGTGGCTGCACGCAGATCGGCGGCGTAATCACAGAGCGAAACGTCGGTCTCGTGGCCGACCGCTGAGATGACGGGAATCCCGGAGGACGCCACAGCGCGAACCGTCTCCTCTTCGTTGAAGGCCCAGAGATCCTCGGCAGAGCCCCCTCCCCTGCCGACGAGGATGACCTCGCTGCGGCCATCCTGATTGAGCAGGCGGATTGCCTCCGCGATTGAAGCGGTGGCCTCCCGGCCCTGCACCGCCGCGGGGGCCAGCAGAAGAAGAACCGACGGATTCCTCCTCTGTGCCACGCTGACAATATCGTGAAGGGCAGCCCCGGAGGGGGAGGTGACAATGCCGATAATGCGTGGGTTCGGCGGAATCGGACGTTTCCTGTCCTCGCTGAAAAGTCCCTGTGCCGCCAGCTTTTCCTTCAGCTGCTCAAATGCAAGGCCGAGGGCGCCCGCGCCGTCGAGCATCAGCTCGGAAACGGTCATCTGAAAAGCGCCGTCCCGCTCATAGAGAGTGGCGGCACCCCGCGCGATGACGGCCAAGCCGGGCTTCGGCAGAAAGCGCAGATGCTCCGCGTGGGAGGCAAACATCACCGCGCGCACCGAAGCGTTAGGGTCTTTGAGGGTGAAATAAAGGTGCCCCGATCGCTGGTTCACCGTCATGCTGCCGATCTCTCCGGCAACATAAAGCTCGGAAAGCCGGCGGTCCGATTCCAGCTGGGAGCGGACATATCGGTTGAGTTGAGAAACTTTGAGAATGGAAACTGCCATCCCCCGCCTCCTATTCCGTCGCTTTCCCGGCTCGCAGCGCGGTAAGCAGCGCGATGCCGGCCGCATTGTCGCAGGAATACTCGCGCGGGGCAAAGATCCCGCCGCAGTATTCCTCAACCGCCGGGCGAATCACCGAATTGGACATTACGCCGCCTGCAAAGAGCAAAGTATCACAGCCGGTCTGTTCCCGCGCCCGGTCAACCATTCCTTTGAGGGCTGCCAAGACCGCATCCAGGCAATAACGTGCGATATCGGCGGGCGCCTCTCCCCTGCGGAGCATATCGGCGCATTGATTTTCTACACCGGACAGACAGGGCTGCCCTTCATGGAACTTAATCCGCACCCGATAGCGCTGCTGCGACTGCTGCGCAAGGGCATCAAGAGCGGGCCCCGCGGGGAAACCGAGGCCGAGCAGATGCCCTACCCGATCTACGACCTGCCCCGCATTGAGGTCGCTGCTGCCGGCAAGGAGCACAAGATCCGGAGCAAGGAGCGACCGTACCCAGACAGACTCGGTTGTGCCGCCAGACAGATGAAACGCAATGAAACTCTTTTCAATCAGGTCGAGCCGCCCAGCGCCATAGAGGGCCGCGGCAACATGTCCCGCCTGATGGGAAAAACGGTAAAGCGGAACACCCAGTGCCGCCGCCGCGGTCCGGGCCGCCATCAATCCGCTGCAAAAACAGGGCATGTAGGAGCCTTCCACATCTCGGGGGCGTTCCGAGACGCCGATCGCGGTAATGGGCCCGCTATCCTCGCGGCGAAGCGTTTCCATCAGCTCGCCAAGAGCTTTCACATGAGAAAAAACGGCATCACTCTGCCTCAGGCCAACCTGGCCCGGCGGCACGGGCAAAAGCCGTTTTTGCTGTGTGATCTTTCCCGCACGACAGACCGCACAGGAGGTCGTGTAATTGCTGGTATCGATCCCTAGATATCCGCGCATCATTCTGCTTCTTTCACCGCGGCTTCCTCTTCAGGCTGTGCGGTCTCCTCGTTCTTCTGCAAAGGAGTCTTGCGGACAAAAGTACCCAATACCCCGTTGATATAGGAGGCATCCTCCTCAGTGGCATATTTCTTGGCGAGTTCGACCGCCTCGTTGATCGAAACCCGCACCGGGATATCGGGAAAATACAGAAGCTCACAGAAAGAGAGCCGCAGCACCGTAAGGGTGACCCGCGGCAGGCGTGAGAGCTTCCATCCCGTCAGGAAGCTCTCGATCCCGGCGTCCAGCTCCTCGCAGTGCTCCTCGGTGAGCAGTACAAGGCGGCGGGCGTAATCGTCCACCTCAAGGGCGCGCCAGACAATCGCCTGATCGAGCAGCTCCTGCATGGATTCCTTCTGGAAGGATTTTTCAAAAATCAGCTGGAACGCCGATTCCCTTGCATCACGTCTTTTCATATGTCCGCCCTTTCAAAATTCCTTAAAGCAACACAAGGCCGCCGCAGAACTCTCTGCGGCAGCCCAGGTTCATTCAAACAGCCGCAGCGGCGGCGGAAAAATTGATTCCTTCGATCACCACATGCACCTTCGAGACGGTGACTCTGGTCATGCTCTGAATCGCGTCCTTCACGGCACGCTGCACCTTCTCGGAAACAATCGGAATCTTCACCTCGCCGTTGAGAATCAGGTGCAACTCCACCTCGGCAATGTCGTCCCGCAGGGTCACCGCCACCGATTTCGGAAGCTGGCGTTTGGAAAACATCCCCTTGAGATCGACCGGAGCAGCGGTAAGGCTGTGTACTCCGGCAACCTCGGAAGCCGCGGTTGCGGCAATGGTGGAGAGCACCTCCCGGGAAATCCGAAGCGTACCGACGGTATCGGCGCGCCTATCGTTCATTTGGTTCATCTCTTGATCCCTCCGTTGTCAATATGCAGGAAACGCGGCTGCGCAGGCGGACTGTTGCCCTGAGGCTCATGCCCGGAAGGAGCCGCGCTCATCTTTCGATTGGGTACGGAACTCTTTTGTTATTATATCACAGATTTTGCATAAGACAACCGGAATATACAAATTTAATCTTGCAGAAACAGGACGGTAAGAATTCAGTTGACTTCGATAATGGCAATGTTTTCGTCGGGAACGCTGACCTCTTTGCAGATAATGTCCTTCATTTGGGCGACTTCATTGGTCATCAGTCCGTTGGTCTTGACGATCACATCAACCCGCTCGGCATCGTAGTAGACCATGCATTCCTGAAAGCCCTTGGACTTGATCAGGTTCTCAATCTTGCCTTCCTTCTCAATCGCTTCGGCCATCGTGGTGGTCTTGAGTGCGAGTTCGGTGCGCTGCTCGGGGGTGATCGCATCGCTTTCAATCAGATTTTTGAGGGTTTGCACCGCTTCGTCCCGGGTCTTCTGACGGCTGATCTTCGCTTCGGCAAAAAAAGCTTCGCTGTCGGTGTTGAGATCGACATACTGTGAATCGCCATAGTTTTTGGTCTCACCCTTATCCTCCAGCGCACTGGTGACCGGGAGCCCGATATCGCTGCCGGAATATACCCAATTGAGGTAGACCGCCAGCGACAGGCAGAGTACCAAGGCGGCCAAAACAATCTGCTTCTTGCCCACGATCATGTTCATTTTAATTCTGGTTTTCATACAATTGCCTCCCGCTATTTATTTGCTGATTGTACGACACACACCTGCAACGAGGTAATCCCCAGTGAGGTCGTGACAACGTCGATCACCCGCGATGCGACCGGGGCGCTCCCCGCGCCCTCGCAGACCACTACGACCCCCTGAATTCTCGGTGGAAGCTCAGTGAGGACAAGCGGCCGCCGTCCTCCGGAGGAATCAATCAGCAGATAGCTCTGCTCCTGTTCCTGCTCTTCCTCCAGCCTCTGGGGGGTTCCGCCGGAATAGGTGGTCGTGCTGTTTTGTGAAAGCTTTTCATCCTTCGCATAGCGGTATTCAACCCCGTGCTCCAGAGTCAGCATTACCGAAACCTTCCCCACCCCCTGCACTCCGGAAAGAAGCCGTTCGAGCCGTGCCTCGGTTTTCTCCAGATATTCCTGTGAATTCATTGACCCCTCCCCGGCGGCCGGCGTTCCGCTTTGGCCCTGTGAGCCGGGAAACAGGCTGCCGAGGAGAATCAAAACCATCCCAGCAATCCCGATGGCCACAATCGCCCTGCGCCGTCCTTCCCGGCGCAGCAGCTTTTGAAACAATCCTTTTCCCTGTTCTTCCATGATTATTGCACCTCCCGGCCGGCGGTTACCAGCACCTCTGTTCCGAGAAGTTCCTCGGCAAGAGCCTGCGCCCGCCCGCTCAGTTGTCCGTCCTGCACACGCAGCGCGACCGAAACCGCGTCAATCCCGATCTGATCGCCTGCAACGGTAATGTCTATTCGGATTTCCTCGGGGAATATACCGTTTTCTCCCAATTTTTCAGAAACCGCCTCTTCCAGACGCCGCCCAACCTCCCGCTCCAAAAGAAGTTCCGTATCGAGCTGCGCCGCCGGCGTCGGACCCGCACCGCTCAGATTCCCCAAGTCAGGCAGGGAGAGCCGCGTCAGCGGTGTGAGCAGACAGAGCAGCAGAAAAAGGCTGACCGCCATTTCCACTTGGCGCTTCATTCGGCTTGGAGCAATCACCCGGATCAGAACCGAGAGCAAAGAGATGATGCAGATCGTCATGCAGAATGCTTTAAGATCGTTCATTTGACCCCTCCTCCGCACAGGAACAGCAGTGTCGCTGTGGAGATTACCGAGACAAGAAGCATGGAGACGAGCAATGCGGTCAATACAGAAAGGACATTGCCGCATCCCGAAAGAATGTCTTCTACCTCCGAAACGGAAAGCATCTCTCCCACCGTCGCGGCAAATGCCACGACAGCCCTCAAAACGGTAACGGTGATCAAAGCCGGCAGGAAGGTGCAGACCGCAACCGCCACGCCAAAGCTCCCGACGCTCGCGTGGATGATCCGCACGCTTCCCTGCAGAGCAGCCCACGCATCGGTAACAGCGCTGCCGACAACCGGAATAAAGCTGCCCGCCAAAAATTTGACGGTCTTCACCGCAGCGGTATCGGCGGCCGCACCCAGAAAGCTTTGCAGCGACAAAATTCCTGCAAAGCAGGTCATCATCAGAACCAGCGACCAGTTAACCACTTTTTTGACGCCAGAGGAAAGGCTTCGGATTCCTTTATTTTTTCCCAGACCGCCTGCCAGGGAAAGCACAAGATAACATTGAAGAAGGGGCAGCAGCGTCGCCGAAGAGAATTGTGCGGAGAATTGGGAGGCGGCAAGTACGATCATCTGATAAGCGCCGGCTGTCGCAGGGGCGCCTCCGGTCGCCGCAACCATTGCGTAAACAGGAACATAAGCCAGCATGAATTGGGCCGCGCTGCGCAGCGTTGAAGCACAGACGGTGATGCAGGAGATCAGCGGATCGAGCAGCACTGCAAAAATCGTGAGATTGGCGATCAGACCAAATGGCAGCGACTCTCCGCCTCCGGATGAAACGACCGAAAGAAGCGCACAGAGAAGCACCACCGCCAAAATTGAGAAAAGCTGTGCGCGGGCGGACGAGAGGATGCGTCCCATCTGCACGGCAATCCCGTTCCAGAGACTGGAGGGACTCAGTTTTAAAATCTCCCCAACCGATAAACCGGATAAATCGGCATCGTCTGCAAATTCTTTTGCCTGTAAAGGAATTTCACTGTTCAGATTTTCGATCCCCAGCTGTGCAGCTAATTCCTCAGAAAGAGGAGCTGCCCGGCAGGGGATTGCCAGCGCCGCACAGAGCAGCGCCACACAGATCCAACGAAAATATCGTTTCACCGTCCGTCCCCCTAGATCGAAAAGATGCGCTGCGCCAGCGAAAGAATTTCTGAAAAGAGCGGCAGGCTGAGCGCCGCCAGGCAAACTCTGCCGCAGAATTCAACCTTAGCGCCGATCGCCGTCTCCCCCGCGTCCTTGCAGGCATCACAGGCAAGCTGGGTACAGACCGCAATCCCAAGCGATTTCAACAGAATTTCCCCATACTGTGGATCAAGCTCGATGGAGTCCACCAAGGTTTCAATCTGTTCGATGATGGGAGCCATGGTGCCGACCGCCCAGAGCATCAGAGCGACTGCACAGAGCAGTGAAAGCAGTACGGCATATTCTTTTTTGATTTCCCGCAGCGTCACCGCCAGCAGCATCGCCACCATGGCGGCGCCTACCGCCACAAAGATATCCGGATTCATAGCTGGAACACCGTTTTAACTGTCTGGAACAGCGTGTTGATCTCATAGATCATCATCATCAGCACCACGATCAGTCCAGCCAGTGTGGTCATCATCGCCTGTTCCTCGCGCCCCGAGCGGATCAGCACTTGATTGAGCACCGATACGATAATTCCGATGGCGGCGATGCGAAAGATCAGATCAACATCCATCCCGATTTGTCACTCCTTGTTCATGTCATCGGTCCTGTCAGATGAACAGGACCGCCAATGCAAGTCCGCTCAGCACGCCAAGCGTCGTGGAAAGTCGCGCGCGGGTACCGGCCTGCTCCCTCGCCTGCTCTGCCTGCTGTTCCAGACGCTGCGCCAGAAAGGAAAGCTGGGAAATCTGGGTTTCCAGATCGCTTTTGCCAAGAATTTCTCCGACTCTGAAAAGCTGGGCGCGGTCCTCGTCGGTAAAAGGTTCGCTTGACTGCACGACCGCCTGGGTCCAGGAGGACGCGGCATCCTGTCCTTCGCTGATTCTTCGGCAGGCCTCCGAAAGATAGTCGCATCTTTTCAGAGAGGGGTCCGCCAGCGCCGCACAAAGAAGTTCGGCGGGAGGCGCCAGAGTAAAGGCAAGCTGTCCTCGCAGGGAAAGCAGCAGCCCGCGTGCCTCCTCAAGCGCCGCACACCGCCGGTGAAAGCCGAATCCCCGGATGGCGCCTCCCAGAATGCAGCTGCCCGCCAGCAAAAGCAATCCCAGAGGTTTCAATAAGCTCATCAACCGAGAACACCTCCCTGATTACGCCGGGATGAGGGGATTCTCCCAGAAGAATCACCGTTTCAAACCCGCCGGAAGCAAGCAAACGCCTGCCTGCTTCGCGGCGAAGCAGTTCTTCTCTGCTCCCGGCGTGGATTGTCGTGACGACTGCGACGCCGCTGTGCAGTGCTTGTGACACCGCTTCAACGTCCTGCAGTGTGCCAAGCTCGTCGCAGAGGATAACCTGCGGGGCGAGACTGCGAATCGCCAGCAGCATTCCGGCACCCTTTTCATATCCTCGCAGGACACAGCAGCCGTCACAGAAGCCCGAAAGTTCCCCACGCTCGTCCACCACCGCCACCCGGTCGCAGCCGGAAACCGCTCCCTCGGCAAGCTTGCGTGCCAGTTCCCGCAGAAGGGTGGTTTTTCCGCTCGAGGGTGCTCCCGCGATCAGAAGTCCCCTGACTCCCTGAGAAAATGCCTGTCCTATCACCGAATCAGCCGCTCCGGGAAAAGCCCTTGCGATACGCAGGACAATCGCGTTGATCTCCCGCAGGTTAACCGTTCTTCCCGCTGCATCGTGGACCGCAGTGGCCGCAAATCCCGCCCGGTGTCCCCCGGGCAGGGTCAGAAAGCCCTGTGCAATTTCCATTTGATGAGTATGCAATGCTTGTCCGCTCAGAGTCAAAAGGCTCTGAGAAAGTTCCTGCGCCGTTACTGGAGCCAGATTTCGATAGCATTGGCTCCGGTTGCAGGCGCGCAGAATCGGGGGCTGTCCCAACAGCAGGCGCAGTTCCTGCGCCTGCGCAACGACCGAGTGCGGCAGGGTCAGCAGTCTCCCACGCAGACCTGGCGCCAGGCCGGACACCGCCTGTTCATATGGACGGACGCTTTCCATCATCGTTTCATCTCCTTGTCCAAACGCTTGGTCCATCTATATGCAGAGGCTGTCCGGTCTAGAACAAAAAAACAGGCACGGTAAAATACCGTGCCATATGAGAGTGTGTTTGTCTCTGCAAATTTTAATATGAAATCAAGCAGAAAACCAATCTGCGGCGCAAAACATCCATATCTTTTGGGGAGATAACCTGAATCAAAAGCAGCCGTATCTCTTTTAAGATACGGCTGCTTTTGATTCAGGTGAATGATACTATCAAATACAACATTTTGCAGCTGTTTTGCGTTTCAGGGAAGTTACCGGATTTTCCAGTGCGGAAACACCCTGTAAAAAGCTTTGCTTTCAGCGCTGGACGAAGCGGACTGTTGGTAAAGCTCTTTCGATGACAGGAAGACACCCACCGGACCGTGAACACCCGGCAGCAGGCTGTGACAAAGCCCGGCCAGACGCCGGTTATGGCTCACAGAGAGTCCGCTATTTCAGATATGCGTCAAAGGCGCGGTAGGTCTGGTAAACATCCGACTTGGCAACCACTTCAAATGGAGCATGCATCGAAAGGACCGGCACTCCCACATCGACTACATCGACGTTCAGAGCGGCAATGAACATGGCAACGGTACCGCCGCCGCCCGCGTCAACCTTCCCGAGTTCGCCCGTCTGCCACTGAATCCCGGCGTCATCGAGAAGCCTGCGGACAACCCCCATGAATTCAGCCGAAGCATCGCTGGTGCCCGACTTTCCTCGGGCCCCGGTATATTTGGTGACCACAACGCCGTAGTTGCAATAGGAGGCGTTGTTTTTCTCATGCACCTCACCGTAGGTGGGGTCAAAGGCGGCGTTGACGTCTGCCGAAAGGCAGGTAGAGGCCGAAAGGACCGTGCGCCCCGCCAGATGATGAGGCGCGGCAAGATCCTCAATGAAATACTCGAGAAAGCGGGAGTTAAGACCCGAATTTCCAGTGGAACCGATCTCTTCCTTGTCGGCCAGCACCGTTACGCTGGTATAGGCGGGCCGGTCATTTTTCAGCGCGGCGGTCAGAGCGGTATAGGCACAAACCCGGTCATCGTGGCCGTAGGCGCCGATAAAGCTTCGGTCGAGGCCGACGTCAACGGCATGATAGGCAGGAACCATCGTCAGTTCGGCAGAGAGGAAGTCAGCCTCGACAATTCCATATTTTTCATTGAGCAGCTTGAGAATGCCGAGCTTGACCCGCTCGCTCTCTTTGTCGTCGCGGAACATCCGTCCGCCGACCAGAACGTTGAGCGACTCGCCCTTGATTCCGTCGGAAAGCTTTCTCTGCATCTGTTCCCCCGCGAGGTGGGGCAGAAGATCGGTAATGGTAAAAACGGGATCTCCCTCGTCCTCCCCCACCGTCACGGCGACCCGCTCGCCGTCGGCACGGATCACCACGCCGTGCAGTGCCAGCGGGATGGCAGTCCACTGGTATTTTTTGATTCCGCCGTAGTAGTGGGTTTTGAACATCGCAAGCTGTGCTTCTTCATAAAGGGGACGGGGCTTGAGGTCAATGCGCGGAGAGTCAATATGGGCGGCGACAATCCGCACGCCTTTTTCGAGCGGTTCGGTCCCGACAGTGCACAGGATAATCGCCTTGCCGCGGTTATTCAGAAATACGCGGTCGCCCGCTTCGTATTTTACCTTGGGATCAAATGCCTTGAATCCCTTCTCCCGGGCCATTGAGATGGTGATTTCCACCGCCTCACGCTCGGTTTTGGCCAGATCCAGAAACTTTTTATACCCCTCGCAGAACAGGTCGGCTTTCTCCCACTCCTCGTCGGAGAGCCGTTCGCCTGCGTTCTTCGGGGCATAGCAGAGCTGCTCCTTGAGCTTCTGCGCCTCGGTCTTCTTTTCAGCTTTCTCAGCCATTGCAATCAGCTCCTTGTCTTCTTATCATTTATTGTAAAGCCTGCGGTAGACGCCGGCGGTTTTCAGAACCTTCGGAACATACCACGCAGTGTCGGTAAAGGGAATATTGTCGAGCACAATTCCATCAGCGCTGTGTTCGGTGTCCGAAAGCCAGCGCTTGACGCTTCCCCATCCCGCGTGGTAGGCGGCAAGCGCCTCCGCCTCTCCGCCGAACTCGTCGAGCAGCAGAGAAAGCAGGCGGGTTCCATAGCGGATGTTCGTTTCCGGATCGAAAAGGTCATCATAGGCCGTCACCGTGTCTCCCATCCGCCATTGGGTCCATTCAAAGGTTTCCTCGGTGATCTGCATCAGTCCCCGCGCTCCGATCGGTGAGACGGCGTCGGCCCGAAACCTGCTTTCGGTATGGATCACACCGTAGACGAATGCGGGAGAAAGTCCGTTTTCCTCGCTGTAACGATCGATCAGCTCCTCATATTGGAGCGGATAGAGGGCCGTCAGCACCATACGGACTCCGGCCAACGCCAGCACGAGAATAAGGACAAAAACCGCCGGAAACAGAAATTTCCGCCGGCGGCGCTTTCCGCTCATATGGCATCCTCCGGGCCCGGAGCAGCGTCGCCCTGCGTCTGTTCCGACACGTTCAGCTCACGCAGTGCGCGTTCAAGCAGGTCGATCGTTTCGAGTGTTTTGATGTGCAGAAGCTCGGGGTCTCCGTCGTTCATAATGACGAGCTGGGAACGGGACGAATAAAAAGCGTCGTCATGCTGGGAGGCTATCCTTCTGCGTGCTTCCTGATCGGTCAGGTGGTCCCTCACAACGATTCGGTTGAGCCGTTCCGCCTCGGGGGCAAGCACCGAAATAATCAGCTCACAGTCGGCATCCGCACCGCTCTCAAAGAGGGTCGGGGCGTCGAGCACCACCAGCGGGACGCCTTGCTTGGCCAGCTCTTCCACCCTGCGGTTGATTTCCGCCCGGATATGGGGGAAGATCAGCTCATTTAGCTTTGACAGCTTCTGCGGGTTCCCAAACACGATGGAGGCAAGCTTTTTACGATTTAAGGTTCCGTCCATATTCAAAATCGCAATGGAGAACTCCAGCGCCAAATCCGCGAGACAGCTCTTCTCGCCGGAGACCACATCGCGGGAAACCTGATCGCAGTCGATGACCTTGATGCCCCGTGCGCGGAAAAGGCTGCTGACCGTCGATTTGCCTGCACCGGTTTGGCCGGTCAGACCCACCACATGGATTCCTTTCATCCTTTGATCACCTCAAATGCCGCCGCGCGAAGCATGCGGTTATAGACGCCAAGAGCGGCGCCGTCATGGTCGGGGCAACGGGCATAGACCAGTTTTGCTCCCTTTTCGTCAAACGTGCGCAGCGCCGCGAAAAGCTCCCGTCCCTGTTCGTCGGGGTGGTGCTCCCGCCCGTAGGTCAGGCAGGGCCGGTGCGCCAGCTTTTCCTCTCCGTCGAAAACCAGCCCCCAGGTTCCTTCCCCGCTCTGATTGAGCAAGGCGAGAAATCGCTCAAGGGTTGATTCCACCAGCACCATCCGCGCCTTGGGAGCGTAATGGCGGTACTTCATGCCCGGCGAGGTCGGACGCTCGCCGGGGGCAAGAGGCTCCACTACCGCGTGGGAAACCCTGACCGGCTCGCCCAGCGCCTCTTCGAGCTGCCCGGGTGAGATTCCGCCGGGACGCAGCAGGGTTGGTTCCCCGACCAGAGAGACGACGGTCGATTCAATGCCGACGGAGCATTGTCCTCCGTCGAGGATCAGCGGAATTTTCTCCCAGAGGTCGTCGATACAGTGACGCGCCGTCGTGGGAGACGGGGAACCGGAAAGGTTGGCCGAGGGAGCTGCGATCGGCAGGCCGGAGGCAGCAATCACCGCGCGCGCCCCTTCGTGGGAAGGCATCCGCACCGCGACGGAATCCATCCCCGCAGTGGTCACCCCGGGAACCAAGCCGCTTTTCGGCAGGATGATGGTAAGAGGCCCCGGCCAGAAAGCCCGGGCCAGACGCATTGCGCGCTGCGGAATCTCTCGGACAAGCGGCTTCCACATCGAAAGATGGCTGATGTGCACAATCAGCGGGTTATCCTGAGGGCGGCCCTTGACCGCGAAGATTTCCCTGACTGCAGATTCCTCCAGAGCGTTGGCGGCGAGGCCGTATACCGTTTCAGTCGGAAGCGCAACCAGCCCGCCGCTTTGCAGGACCTGAGCGGCTGCGGCAATTCCCTCCCGGTCACAGGGGAGCAGGCGGGTTTTCATACTCATCGCTCCCCCTCCGCCGAGGCGCGAAGCCTCTCGGTCTGGTCGAAGGTGATCAGCGCATCAACAATCTCGTCGAGGTCTCCGTTCATCACCGCATCCAGCTTATACAGGGTCAGGCCGATCCGGTGGTCGGTCACCCGGCCCTGTGGGAAATTATAGGTGCGAATCCGCTCGGAGCGGTCGCCGGTTCCGACCTGACTTCTCCGTTCGGAGGCAACCTGTGCATTCTGTTCGCTGAGCATCCTGTCATAGAGACGGGAGCGCAGCACACTCATGGCCTTTTCCTTGTTTTTGTGCTGGCTGCGCTGGTCCTGACACTCCACCACCATGCCGGTGGGCAGATGAGTAATTCGGATGGCGGACTCCGTCTTATTGATATGCTGACCGCCCGCGCCGCTTGCCCGGAAGGTATCGATCTGCAGATCTTTCTCGTTGATTTCAACCTCAACATCCTCTACCTCGGGCAGCACCGCCACGGTCACCGTCGAGGTGTGAATCCGCCCGGAGGCCTCGGTGTCAGGCACACGCTGCACCCGATGGACACCGCTCTCGTACTTCATCCGGGAATAAACCGATTCCCCTTCGAGCGAAAAACTGATTTCCTTATAGCCCCCCAGCTCGGTTTCGTTGGCGGAAATGGGGTCGAGCCCCCAGCCGCGGCGCTCGGCATACATGGTATACATGCGGTGCAGCGAGGCGGCAAACAGCGCCGCTTCCTCGCCGCCCGCGCCGCCGCGGATCTCCACAATCACACTTTTGTCGTCGTTTGGGTCGCGGGGCAACAGCAGAATCCGCAGTTCCCCGGTGTGCAGCTCGATTTCCTTCTGGCTTTCCCGAAGCTGCTCTTCCGCCATTTCCCGCAGCTCATGGTCAAGCCCGCTCTCGGAGAGCAGCTCCTTCGCCTCTTCATGGGCCTGCTGCGCGGCGGCAAGCTCGCGGTATTTAGTGACGAGGGGGGTAAGGTCCTTATATTCCTTCATCAGTGAGCGATACTGGCTGTTGTCATTGACAACCGAGGGATCGGTCAGCCGCAGGCTGATTTCCTCATAGCGGTCCTCGGCTGCTTTGAGCTTTTCAAGCATATTCTTCCTCCGTATTCCTGCAAATGATCGTTTTACTGCAAGGGCGCCCCTCGCTAGAGCGCAGGAGGCTCGGAATGAACGATCTGCTTGATGTTGCGTTCCACTTTCACGCGAGGTACCAGCACTTCTCTGCCGCATCCCTTGCATCGGATACGAAAATCCGCGCCCGAACGCAGCACAAGGAACTCTTTCGCACCGCAGGGATGCGGCTTTTTCATCAGGAGGGTGTCCCCAACCCGCACATCCATCCAGTCTTCCTCCCTTGCCTGTAAAATCAAACGCCGACCGCCCCGTCAAAGCCGGAACGTCAGGCGGCAATCAATCATGGCCGTTACCGGTTATTATAGCAGATTGTATGATATGCAGCAAATCTTTTTATGCTTTTTCCAATCATAATCTTGTCATTCCACCTCTTCCCGGACTTGTTTGAAACGGTTGTTCTGTGCTATACTGGACAAGATTACAGGCCGGCTTCCCATCGGAAGCCGACCGTCCGCCGCGGCGCTTCCCCCAATTTTTATCGCGGCCAGAAACGGAGACAGAAATATGAACCGACCCGAAATCCTTGCCCCTGCCGGAAGCTTTGAATCTCTGACCGCCGCGGTCAACTGCGGAGCAGATGCGGTTTACCTCGGCGGCAAGGCGCTGAACGCCCGGCGCAACGCCGGAAACTTCGACGAGGAAGAGCTGGCCCGCGCGGTGGAATACTGCCATCTGCATGGGACCAAGGTCTTGCAGACGATCAATATCGTCATGTTTGACGATGAGCTTCCTGAGCTGCTGCGCGCTGCCGAAACGGCTGCACGGCTGGGGATCGACGGAGCGATTGTACAGGATTTCGGCGTGCTTTCGGTGCTGAAAAATACGGTGCCCGAGCTTCCGCTGCTCGCTTCGACCCAGATGGCGGTGCATAACCTGGCCGGGGCCCGCGAGGCCGAACGTCTCGGCTGCCGGCGGGTTGTACTTGCCCGTGAGCTGACCGCTGATGAAATCGGGCATATTGTATCCAATATTTCGGCGGAAACCGAGGTCTTTGTCCATGGGGCGCTCTGTATGAGCGTGTCGGGACAATGCTACCTTTCCTCGATGCTCGGAGGCCGCAGCGGAAACCGCGGACTCTGCGCCCAGCCCTGCCGTCTTCCCTTCTCTGTGGAAAATGCGGACCACGCCCTTTCTCTCAAGGACCTTTCACTGATCGAACGTGTCCGGGAGCTGGCTGAACTCGGAGTCCGCTCGCTCAAAATTGAGGGGCGGATGAAGCGGCCGGAATATGTTGCCGCCGCCGTCACAGCCCTGCGGGCCGCACTTGACGGAGAAGCGCCCGATATGGAGACGCTGCGTTCGGTCTTTTCCCGCAGCGGCTTTACCACCGGCTATTTTGACGGCAGGCGCACCGCTTCTATGTTCGGTATCCGGCAGAAGGAGGACGTGACTGCCGCTTCCGGAGTGCTGGGACAGCTCGCGCAGCAGGCCGCGCAGGTCTATCCCCGCATTGAGGTCGAGGGGGCTTTTTCCGCATGCCGGGACGAGCCCGTTTCCCTTTCACTGCGTGACTGCGACGGAAACTGCGTATTTGCACAGGGCGATCCCCCGCAGGAGGCCAGAACAAAGCCGACCGACAAAGAACGGGTGCGGCAAAGCCTTTCCAAAACCGGTGGCACACCTTACCGCTTTGCCACGCTGGACATCGATTTGGGGGCGGGGCTGATGCTCCCCGTTTCACAGATCAATTCCCTGCGGCGGGACGCTTTTGAGCAGCTTTCCCGCCTGCGGTCGCAGCTGCATCCCCACCGCTGCTCCGGCACCGTTCCCGCCCTTCTGCCGAGGCCTGCCCGGAACAATCCTCCGTTGCTGCGCGCCCGCTGCACCCTCTCTCAGCTTTCAAATGGGATGTCCGACTGCTGTGATGAGCTGATTCTTCCGCTGAATGAGGTTTCCCGGGCGCTTGAACAGGGAATTCCCGTAGGAAAAATCATCGCCGAGATTCCACGCATCCTCTTCGAGGGTGAGGATGAGGCCATGCTGCTGCTTTCTGCTCTGCCTGGTCTGGGAATAGAACGCGCTTGGGCGGGCAACCTCGGCGGCGCCGCTCTCGCCCGTGAAGCCGGTCTGGCGGTCTGCGGGGGTTGGTCCCTGAATCTCACCAACTCCCATGCGCTCCGCGAGGCCCGCGAGGAAATCGGTCTTTGCGACGCTGAGCTTTCCTTTGAGCTTGCGCTGCCCAAGGCGAAGGCGGTCGGAGATCCCCTCCCCGCCGGCTTGGTGGCCTATGGCTCGCTGCCGCTGATGGCCTTTCGCAACTGTCCGGTCCGCACCCGAATCGGCTGTGATGCCTGCGGTCAAAACGGCAGGCTCACCGACCGCAAGGGGGTTTCCTTCCCGGTTTTCTGCCGGGATCACCGGGTGAGCGAGCTTTATAATGCGGTGCCCCTCTGGCTGGCCGACCGTCTTGGCGAATACGCCGGATTTTCTTTCCTGACCCTTTGGTTCACCGGGGAGTCCGCCGAACGTTGTGCCGCTGTTGCGCGTGCCTATGCGGGCAAAGCAGACCCGGCTCCGCCCGCGCAGTATACCCGCGGTCTCTACTATCGCAATGTTCCCTAATTCTTCCACGAAAGGAATCTTCTGCTGCATGAAACTGCCTTATGATACCCTGCTGTTCGACCTTGACGGAACCATCATTGATTCCGCCCCGGGAGTTTTCGCCTCACTGTGCCCCGCTTTCGCGGCTGTCGGGCTTCCGGAACCCTCCGAGGCTTTGCTGCGCCGCTTTATCGGCCCGCCTCTGGCTGAATCCTTCGAGATCTATTGCCATCTGGATGGGGAAAAAATTTCGGAAGCCATCCGCGTATTCCGCTCTCATTATGAAGTGGACGGCAAGCTGCTCTGCTCCGCTTATCCGGGCCTGGAGAGGCTTTTCGCGCGTCTGAAGCAGGCCGGGAAACGGTTGTTCGTGGCAACCTCCAAGCCGGAGGTCTTCGCGCGGGAAATCATGGCGAATCTCGGACTTGCCTCTTATTTCGACGGAATCTATGGCGCCGATCTCAGTGAACGGGTCGAAAAATGGGAGGTGCTTGCCCGGCTCATCATGGAAAATACCGGGATCGACCGGGAGCATGCGGTGATGATCGGCGATCGGAAATATGATGTTGTCGGGGCGGCGCGGTGCGGACTTGATTGCATCGGCATCCTTTACGGCTTCGGCGACCGCGCCGAGTTTGAAGCGGCGGGTGCCAAATATATTACCGAAACGGTGGAATCGCTCGAAGAGCTTTTGCTTCCGCCGCAGCGGAGGCAATCAATGTGAACATCGCGTGGAATGCCGAGGAATATACCGAACGCTTTCAGTTTGTCCATCAATACGGCGAGGACCTTTTTTCATGGCTTGATCTGACGCCCGGCATGTCGGTGGTTGACCTCGGCTGCGGCAATGGGGCACTGACGGAACGTCTTGCGGCGATGGGGGCGGAGGTACTCGGCTTGGATGCCTCGCCCGAGATGCTTGCCGTTGCACAGCGGCATCATCCTCGTCTTCGATTTGAGCGGGCGGATGCCGCTTCCTTTATTGTGGAACAGCCGGTTGACGCCGTCTTTTCCAACGCCGTTTTCCATTGGATTGACGATCAGGACGCACTGCTCTCCTCCGTTTCGCAGGCCCTCAAACCGGGCGGACAGCTCGTCTGTGAGTTCGGTGGGGCGGGCTGCGCCGAAACGGTACATCATGCGCTGCGCACCGCTTTTGCGCGGCGGGGCCTGCCCTATCGCTTTCGATTTTATTTTCCAACCGTCGGAGAATACGCACCGCTTCTTGAAGCACACCGGCTCAAGGTGGTCCGCGCTTCCCTGTTCGACCGTTTTACCGAACAGGTGGGAGAGGACGGTCTGGCTGACTGGATTCGAATGTTCGTCACCCTGCCCTTTGAAGGTCTCTCCGACAGCCGGCGCGCGGAAATCATCCGCGAGGCGGTGGAAGCCTGCCGCCCTTCCCTTTTCGTCAACGGGAAATGGCATGTCGATTATGTCCGCATCCGAATCAAGGCGATCCGGGTGGCCGGGCCGCTGGAAGCGGCGAAGGAGAAAATCCGCTGAAAGAGGAGAAGTTTTGTGGCCTTTGAACTGATTGTTCTGCTTCTGCTGTCCGCCGGACAATTTTTCGCTTTCCCGGGCAGCATTCCGGCGCGGAGGTTTCGGAAGGCCTATTGGTCCTTTCTCACCGCTTGCGGAATTGCCGGGATGCTGCTGGTCCGCGAACTGCTGGATTCCTTTCTCGCGGTGTCGGTGAGCAGCGGCAGGCTGGAAGAGAAATTGGCGAATTTCCTCGCCGGGTCCTTTTATCGCTTCGCGCTCTTTTCCCTTGTGGTTTCCTGCTTCTGCGCCTTGCTGCTGCTTTTTTCGGTGCGGCGCCGGATTCTTTCTCCCCGCGCTTTTTGCGGGCTTCTGTATGCGGAAATGGCGGTGCTGTTCCTGATTTCATTGGTCTATGGCTTTTTTGCCGCCGGGCCTCTCTTTGACCTGCCGCATCGGATCAGGGCATTCGGCCTTTCGGAGATTCTGGCGCTGCATCTTTTCTTTCTCCTGGGAGATCGCCGGAGTTTCGTGGAATAGGTTCGCATCTTCTTCATCCCTTGTTCAAACCCTGCGATTGACACCCCGCCGGCCGGTGGTATAATAGATCTGATAGGAAGCCTGACAGAAAGGAAGCAGAATCAATGGATCAGAATTCTCCGTGCAGCGCGCTGGATCTTGTCTTCAAGCGGCGCAGCTGCCGCGTTTTTACCGATACGCCCGTAACGCCCGAAGAGCTTGACAGCATTCTGCGGGCGGGCTGCTGTGCTCCTACCTCCAAGGCTCTTTATCCCTGCCATTTTCTTGTGGTGGACAGCCGCAGCGAAATGCAGAAAATCTGCGAATACCACAATATGTCCAAAGCGCTTGTGACCGCTCCCCTCTGTGTGATTACCTGTGCGGATACCGCCCGCTCATGGGCTTCGTGGCGCGATGATGCGGCTGCGGCGACGATGAATATGTCGCTCTGTGCCGAGGCGCTGGGACTGAACTCCTGCTGGCTCGGCGTCTATCCCAGAGTCGAGCGTGTCAACCGCATGAAGGAGCAGTTCTCCCTTCCCGATCCGATCATTCCCTATTCAATCCTTGCGCTTGGGCACGCGGACTCTCCGAAGCCGCCTCTGGGACGCTTTGATCCCAGTTGCGTCCATTATAACCGCTGGCAGCGGAATTCTTAGCCGGGAGGGATTCCCCCTATGCGACTGCGCTTGACAGCGGCCCTGCTGGTCCTGCTGTTGCTGACTTCCTGCAGCGGAGTTTCGCTGCGTGTCGATGAGCTTCTTTCCCCGCCCCGTCTGACTGCCGAACAGTCGGCGATTTATGACGCCATCGAAATGGCGGTCGGCACCGATTCCTTCAAGCTCAAATATCCCCGGCGGGGCGATTATCTTTCAGCCTGCGTGCTGACCGATCTCGACCGGGACGGGACGGACGAAGCGATCGCCTTCTATGAGCTGACCGTCAATGGAGTGACCTCTGCGTGGATGAGTATCCTTGTGCAGAAGGACGGCATCTGGAAGAGCCGTCAGGAGCTGCCCGGCGAGGGGGCGGAAATTGACTTCATCGATTTTGCACCGGTGGACCGGGCCGACCACAACAACATTATCGTCGGCTGGATTGTCGCCGGGCAGGAAAGCATGCTCTGCAAGGTCTACGACTATGATGAAACGGTTTCACTGCAATATGAAGGGAACTACAACGAGTGCCTGATTCAGGATGTTGACCGCAACGGCCTTTCCGAAATCGTGCTTTGCACGGTGGGCGGAAGCCGCACGCCGGTGATGTCGCTGGTGAAATACCGTTCCGGACGGATCGTGCGAACCAGCGAGGTGCAGATGCCCTCGTCGATGACCGGCTATGCACAGCTGGTCTGCGGACAGCTCACCTCGGGACTCACTGCCATCTGTGCCGATCTCTATCTTGGCAACGACGAGATGACAACCCGCATCGCCGCCCTTGACACGCAAAAATCGATCATCGAGGAGCTGCCCGGCGAGGAGCTCGGTATTTACGAATCCTTTGACCGCCCCACCCCTACCCTCTACTGCCGGGATATCAACCAGGACGGGCAGATTGATCTGCCGGTGGTGCGGAGAATGCCCGGCTATGAAAAATCCAACGCGCGGGATGCCCTCTATCTCACCCAGTATAAAAGTATTATCGACGGCAGCTTGGAAACAGTTGCCTCAATGGCGGTCAATTTTTCGAACGGCTACCGTTTTATCCTCCCGGAAAGCTGGGTGAACGCGGTGACCGTCCGCCGCCAGTCTGATACGGGGGAATGGCGCTTTGTCCTCTACCGCGAGGACCTCGACCGCTCGGTCACCGAACTGCTGCGGATTCGGGTCACCTCCCCTTCCGACTACCAGGACAAATTTGAAACTGCCGAATACCGGACCGTTGCCACCAAGGGGGTCAACAGCTATGAAATCCATATCCCCGATGGAAATTATCCGGGCTATTCGATCAGCTACGAACAGGCGGAGAACCTCTTCGCTCTGCTCGATTGAATAAACGCCACCCACCGCCCCGCGGTGAGAAAGGAGCCTGCATATGAAAAACATCCTGATTGCCGAAGATGAGGAAGCCATCCGCGACTTTGTGGTAATCAACCTCAAGCGGGCCGGCTACAAGGTCACTGATGTTGACAACGGCCTCGACGCCATCACAGCCTATGACAACGCGGAGGAGCCGTTCGACGTTGTGATTCTCGATGTAATGATGCCCGGTCTCGACGGCTTTTCGGTCTGCAAGAAGCTGCGTGAGCGTTCTTCGACGCTGGGCATTGTGATGCTCACCGCCAAAAGCCAGGAGATGGACAAGGTCAACGGCCTGATGCTCGGTGCAGACGATTATATCACCAAGCCGTTTTCCCCTTCTGAGCTGACCGCCCGGGTTGACGCGCTGCACCGCCGCGTTTCGATGGCTGCCCCTCCCCAGCCTACCAATGAGACCGTCTCAGGACCGTTTGTTCTCAATCTCAAAAGTCATACCGTCACCAAGAACGGTCAGCCGCTTGATCTGACTCAGGTTGAGTTTCAGATCATGGAGCTGTTTATGCAGAATCCGGAAACGGCTCTGGAGCGCAGCCAGATCCTGTCGGCCGTCTGGGGGGACGACTACTTCGGAGACATCAAGATTGTCGATGTCAACATCCGCCGCCTGCGGATGAAGGTGGAGGATGATCCGTCCAATCCGCGCTATGTCACCACCGTCTGGGGCTTCGGCTACAAGTGGATGCCCTGATTCCTTTAGCACATTCCCAAAGATAAGGAGGAAGCCCCATGGCGCAGAAAAAGATCACCCAGCGATGGCTGACCGGCAGCCTCGGGGTTATTCTGGTCATCCTTGTCATCGTTGAAATCGCCGTCTGGGCCGTGGTGCGGACCTTCTACTACTCTTCGGCGCAGCAGACGCTCTTATCACAGGCCAATACCGTCAATACCCTGCTTGCAAAGTATGCCGAGGACCCCTCGATTGATTATCAGCGGGAAGTCCGCAATCTGGTGGAGAATTTTGAACTGCGCGACCGGATGGAGCTGATGGCGGTCGACGCCTATGGAAACGTCACCTCCACCTCGTCGGGCTTTGCGGTCAATGAGAAGATCGAGATGCCCGATTTTGAGGCGGCTCTTGCCTCCCCTGACCGAATGGGCAGCTTTCAGGGCGAGCTTGGGGGTGAAAGGATCATCGCCATTTCCAGCATCGCTCCGGTCAATGACGAATCGCTCGTCGCGGTACGGCTGGTCGCTTCCCTGACCAGGGTGGACGGACTGATCTATACCGTTGTCACAATGGCAGTGCTGGCCGGGATCGCCATCATCTTCTTTATGCTGCTTTCCGGTTCCTACTTTATCAGTTCGATTGTGATTCCGGTCGGCGAGATCGGAAAGACCGCCCGCAAAATTGCCCATGGAAATTTCAGCACCCGGCTGGAAAAGAAGAATGATGACGAAATTGGCGACCTCTGCGAGGCGATCAATTATATGGCGGAGGAACTCGGCAATACCGACAAGATGAAAAACGAGTTTATCTCCTCGGTTTCCCATGAGCTGCGCACCCCGCTGACCGCCATTAAAGGCTGGAGCGAGACGATTCTTGACGCGGGGGATGACCGCGAGACGATTCAAAAGGGAATGCGGGTCATCATCAGTGAAACCGACCGGCTCTCTCTGATGGTGGAGGAGCTGCTCGATTTCTCCCGGATGCAGTCGGGCAGGCTTAAGCTGATTATCGAAAAGATTGACCTTCTCGCCGAGCTGGAGGAAGCGGTGCTGATGTATACCGAAAAGGCGCGGCGCGAACAGCTCGATTTCCAGTATGAAGAACAGCTGGAAGCCGCAATTGTTATGGCGGATAAAAACCGCCTGCGGCAGGTCTTTATCAATATTATCGACAATGCGATCAAATACTCCGACGCGGGCGGCAAAATTCGCATTCTCGCTGCTGCGGAAGGGGATTACTTTGTAGTTTCGGTTGCCGATACCGGCTGCGGAATCAGTCCGGAGGATCTTCCAAAGATCAAGCAGAAATTTTACAAGGCCAACCTGACCCGGCGGGGTTCTGGAATTGGGCTGGCGGTGGCGGATGAGCTTGTCTCCTCCTTCGGGGGGAGCATCGACGTGCAGTCAACGCTCGGCGAAGGAACCACCGTCATCATCCGCGTTCCGAATGTCCGCCGGTATGAGATCTGGCAGCAAGCACAACAGGCGCCCGGCAAGGGCGGGGAGGAACAAAAGAATTGAGCAACACCAACTACCAGAAAAAAACCTCCATCGGCGGCTCCGCCCTGATTGAGGGAGTTATGATGCGCGGTCCGCGCCGGATGGCGATGGCGGTCCGCAAGACGGATGGTTCCATTGATCTCAGCGATTGGGAGCTTCCGGCAGAGCGCCCCTGGTACAAAACCACCCCCATTATCCGCGGCGTCTTTAACTTTATCGACAGCATGAAGGACAGCTATCAATGCCTGATGAAATCGGCGGATATCGCAGGTCTGGAATCGGAAGAGCCATCCGGTTTCGAAAAGAAGCTCCTTGACCTCTTTGGAGAAAACCTTTCGAAGGTGTTCGGCGGGGTGGCGATGATCCTCGGCATGGCGCTGGCTATCCTGCTTTTCATGGTGCTTCCTACCCTGCTGATCGGGCAGATCCGCAGGGTAATTGTATCGCCGCTGCTTCTCTCCCTTATTGAGGCGGCCGTCAAAATCGGCATCTTTATCCTTTATCTTTTTGCCATCAGCCGCATGTCTGATATTCGACGGGTCTTTGAATATCACGGGGCAGAACACAAAACAATCGCCTGTTATGAGGCGGGCGACGAGCTGACTCCTGAAAATGCCGCAAAATATACCCGCTTCCATCCCCGCTGCGGCACCAGCTTTATTCTGATTGTTATCATCGTATCGGTGCTGGTATTTTCGCTCGTCTCATGGGACAATCTTGCGGTGCGGATCGCTCTGAAACTGATCTGCCTGCCGCTGGTCGTGGGAATTGCCTATGAAATTATTAAATTGGCCGGACGTTATAACAATTTTTGCACCCGCTTTATTTCGGCTCCGGGGCTTTGGCTTCAGCGTCTGACAACCCGTGAACCTGATTCCACACAGTTGGAAATTGCCATTGCGGCAATGAAGCCCTGCATCCCCGAAAATCAAGACGAAGACAGGTGGTAACCGATGACCTATGCCCAACTTTACCGGCAATGCCGCCGAAAGCTGACCAACGACACCGCTGATTTTGACCTTTCGCAGCTCTTTCATGCACAGTTTTCTCCCTCAGGACAGATGCAGCGCTCTGAGGCGGAGGTTTCGGCAGAGGAGGCTTTTATCTTTCAGCAGAAGGTGCGCAGGCTTGCGGAAGGTTATCCGCTGCAATATCTGCTCGGCGAATGGGAATTCTATTCAATTCCTCTCAAAATCGGCGAGGGAGTTCTGATTCCCCGGCCGGACACCGAGACTCTGGTTGACGCAGCCCTTGAGCTTTTGAGCGGAACAGAGCAGCCGGTCATCGCGGACTACTGCGCCGGCAGCGGCGCGATTTCGTTGGCGCTCGCCCGCTTTCTGCCGGATGCCGAGGTCTATGCCGTCGAACTTTCAGCACAGGCCCTCCCCTATCTGTATGCCAATGTCGATGCAACAGCGGGCGGAGAACGGGTGCATATCATCGAGGCGGATGTCCTCGACGGCTCCTCTTTGTCCGCTTTGCCGCCTCTTGATCTGCTGATTTCCAACCCGCCTTATCTCACCGAGCAGGAGCTGACCGAAATCCCGGAGCAGGTGCGCTGCGAGCCGCGGATGGCCCTCGACGGCGGACCGGACGGTCTTCGTTTTTATCGCGCGATTGCAGCTAATGCTCCCGCGCATCTCAAACAAAACGGTCTCCTGATCTTTGAAGCAGGGTATACTCAGGCACAACAGATCTGTGAAATTCTGCGCGCGGCCGGATACCGGGAGATTTCCCTTCGAAAAGACCTCGCAGGGATTGACCGCTGTGTAATTGCCCGCCGTCCCTGATGCTTTTCTTAATGCGCCGGAGCGCCGGTGCAGCATCCGCTTTCAGCAAGAATCCACGATGAAAGGAAGACGGCCTTTTGGAACAAAAAAAGATTGACCGAATCAACGAACTGGCTCAGAAAGCCAAAACGACCGGCCTGACCGAAGAAGAACTGTCGGAGCGCGCCGCCCTGCGGCGTGAATATATTGAAAGTTATCGCAGAAGTCTGGTCGCCCAGCTCGATAACACTTATCTCGTTGATGAAAATGGAAATAAGAGTAAACTTCGGAAAGGAGATTAGATTTTTCTGTAAAGCAAATAGCCTTTGCATCTCGAAAGAGTGATGCAAAGGCTATTGTTATACCTTTAATTCCGCATCCAGCAGAAGCTGCGGATCGACGTAGACATTCCAGACCGATATGGCAAAGTGAAGATGCGGTCCAGTTGAAAATCCGGTGGAACCGACCGATCCGATCTGCTGCCCGCGCCCGACAGTCTCCCCCTCCGTCACGTTGAGCGAATTCATGTGGTAGTACCAGCTTTTCAGACCAAGGCCGTGCTCGATGCAGACGGTATTTCCGGTCAGAGCAACGAAGTCTGCAAAAAGCACCTTTCCGCTATTTGCCGCCAGCACCGGCGTACCCGTTTCCGCTGCCAGATCGATCCCGCTGTGGCGTTCTCCCGGAACTCCGTTTACAATCCGCTGAAAGCCAAAGGCGGAGGTCAGGCTGCCGTCCACCGGCAGAAGAAAGGCGTCGTTCCACAGCGGTTGGTCAACTGCCTCGAATTTGACCGGCTGAACCCGGGAAAAATATTCGGTATTGGCACTTTCGTTGTGAATGGTCGAATCGACGGTCGATTGTTCAACGGTGAGTTCCTGCGTTGGAAAATCTCTGTCCCGCACCGTAATGGTAAAACTCTCCTGATAGCCGCCGCCCTCAACCGACAGCAGGTAGCGCCCCGGATCAAAGGTAAATTTGACCGGCAGCAGCGCCGACAAATGATCCTCTACCTGGTAGAAATGCAGCTTGACCCCAAAGGGATTGCTGACCGTAATCATCTCGGGATCTTCAATTGCATAGGCTGAAAGCACGAGAAATCCGCCCGGGTCCACCGCTGTCCCTGAAAGCTCAAACCCCAGCCTGCGCACCATATCCTCATCAGCGTCGGATACAGGTTCGGAATCCGGCGGGACGGCCCTCATTCCGGGCGGCGGCAGCGGTGCCGGCTCCGGCTCAGGGATGCTCTCCGCAGGGGGTTCCATCAGAGGATCTCCCGCTTTATTGTTGTCGAACATCAGAGAATAACCCCAGATGCCCAAATAAGCCAGCAGCGAAAAAGCAGCCACTGCCGACAGAAGCCAGCGAATCTTCACTTTTTACCCTCCTTTTTCTTCCGCTCTTTTGATCTTTCTTAGTTTATCCGCAAAACCGCTGTAAAAGCGCGGTAAAGATTCGCAGATGATCTTCCTCATCAAGGAGAATTCTTTCGGCCAGCTGTACGATCCCGGGATCGCTGATCTCCCGGGTAATGCGGCAGTAGTTTTCGATGATTCCGGTTTTCAATTGAACGTCAGCCTGCAGCGCCGGGCCGAGTTCCCCGGCATACACAATTCCTCCCGGCTTTGCCGACCACCAGACATTCTGCATCCCGTGCGGCGAGCAGCGGGATGCAAAAAATTTTGGTTCACTGCCCATCGAACAGAGCAGCTGCCCCAACAGCTCGAGATGGTGCATTTCACAGATGGCAATATTCAAAATTTCCCGGGAAACCTGTGGCGCACATTCCCGTAAAATCAGCGAGTGGTAAAAATACTGCATCGCCGCATTCAATTCCGAGCAGCCGGATCCGCAGTATACATTTCTGATCATTCGTACATACTGCCGGTTCTTTGTCTGTGCGGCCGCGATCGGATAAGGTTTGGACGGACATCCATGAGAATGACGCTGCGCTGTTCCCCGCCCCGAGCTTCGGCCATTCGGCGGCAGGCTGTCAGGGTCGAGCGGCAGGAATTTCCCGCCATCGCGGTCATGCATGGCGTTTCCTCCTTTATTATAACAGAATTTTGTATTTTACAGCGGTGTTTCAAGATAATCCTGAACCTTTTTGTTGATCAGGATTTGTGCCAAAATAGCCTGTAGGTTATTTGTGGTCAGCGAAAAAAGGTTAATAAGCGTTTCGATTTCATATTGGCTCCTGCCCTTTGACAGAGCGAGTGCGAGGCTGGTTGCAGCAAGCACAACATCCTGTGGATAAGCCACGACGCTGTTGCCGCAGCATCCGTTCTTTCCTGTGCCCTGGCTGCCCTGCCCCTGCTGTTCCGCCGACTGTGTACTCTGGGTGCCTGTACTGCATTCCTCCTTCTGTCCGGCGGAATGTTCCCCGGTCCGCTCCTCCTCCATCGGCATCACCACACTTTATTCAATATATAATCGTTCTGCCGTCCGGATATGCCGAAAAACCAGTGGGAAACACCGCGGCGGTCAAGCTGGATAAGATGTCGGGTGATATCCGGTCTTTTATCCGCTTTTTTGCTTTTAGGAGTTTTTCGGATGCGGGCAACACAATTTATCGAAGGAAAAATTCTTTTCCCCCTGGTCAGGTTTGCTCTGCCGGTTCTGCTTGCCCTTTTTCTTCAGGCGATGTACGGTGCGGTGGATCTTTGGACGCTGGGCGCTTTGGGAGTGCGGCCGATGTCTCCGCCGTCTCGACGGGCAGCCAGATCATGCAGACGGCGACGGTCATTGTGACAGTACTGGCGATGGGAATCACTATTCTGACCGGCTCTAGAAGATCGGGGAGCAGAAGCCGCAGGAAGCCGGCAGCGTTTTTGTGGGAGGAATCCTTCTGTTTGCTGCATCGCTGTTCTTTTAACGGTTCTCATACAGCTGAGAGCAGTTCCTCTGGCCCGACCCATGCATGCTCCCCCCGCAGGCCTTAGATATGTCAGAATTTGCGGTGCGGTATTTATCGTCGCCTATAATCTGGTCGGCAGTATTTTTCCGCGGAATCGGTGATTCCAGAATGCCGCCGATCACCGTTGCGATTGCCTGTGTCCTCAATATCGCCGGAGATTTGTTCTTTGTTGCCGTTTTTCGGATGAGGGGTCGCGGGGACTGCTCTGGCAACAGTATTGTCTCAAGCGGTCAGCGTTCTTCTTTCTGTTGGGATCATCCGCCGCAGGGAGCTTCCCTTTTCCCTCTCCCGGGAATCGCTGCGCCCAGGGCTGGGGCTGTACAGAAGAATTTTTCATCTCGGAGTGCCCATTGCATTTCAAGATTTTCTGATCAGCATTTCCTTTCTCGTCATTCTCGCGATCGTTAACTCGCTTGGGTTGATCTCTTCGGCCGGTGTCGGCGTTGCGGAAAAGCTCTGTGCCTTCATTATGCTGGCTCCCTCCGCCTATATACAGTCAATGTCCGCCTTTGTCGTACAGAATATTGGCGCCGGTAAGCCGGGGCGCGCAAAGCGTGTTCTCTTTTGCAGAATTCTTTCATCGCTGGCCGCGGGAGTTGGGATGGCCTATTTTTCTTTTTTCCATAGTGAGCTGATGGCCTCTCTTTTTTCAAATGACCGGAATGTGATCTTCGCCGCTGCGGACTATATGCGCGCCTACGCCATCGACTGTATCCTGACGTTTTGCAGATCACACTGTGCGCCAGATATCTGCTGCTGCTTGAGAAACGGTGCTCCCATATCCCGGAGGAAAATATGCTTTGAGTGCCGCGGACGATGAAATTTCGCAAAAGGCTTGACAATTTTGGTGAATTCTGATAAATTATATCCGTTATGCTTTGTCTAAAGCAACATCCTTGCCTTGCGCTTTCCGCAAGGCCTTATGTCCAGAAGGAGGTGTATCAAAATGGCAAAAAACACTGCTAACTACGAAACCGTTGCAATCTTCAATGTGCAGGCCGGTGAAGAAGGGCTTGCCGCTCTGACTGAGAAGTTCAAAGCTCTCATCAGCGCGAACGGCACCATCACCAATGTCGAGGAATGGGGCAAGCGCAGACTTGCTTACCCGATCCAGGATGAGACGGAAGGCCACTATCTGTTTGTGGAGTTCACCAGCACCCCTGAGTTCCCCGCCGAGCTCGACCGTATCTACAAGATTACCGACGGCGTACTGCGTTCCCTGATCGTTGTGAAAAACGAGGACTAAGGAGGAACCGTCATGTACAACAAGGTCATCATGATCGGAAGGCTCGTGGCGGACCCCGAGCTGCGCACCACGCCGAACGGCATCAATGTCGCTTCGCTGCGCATCGCGGTGGACCGCCCCTATTCGAAGGGCGGAGAGAGAAAGTCCGACTTTTTTAACGCCGTTGCATGGCGGCAGAATGCCGAATTTATCTCCCGTTACTTTTCGAAGGGAAGGCTGATCGGTATCGAGGGCAGCCTACAGACCCGCGATTATACCGACAAAGAGGGAAACAAGCGCACTGCGTTTGAGATTCAGATCGACCGTGCCTTTTTCACCGAGTCGAAAGCATCGGCCGGCGGCGGTATGCCGGGGGATTCCCCCGCACCTGTTTCTGCCCCCGCTGCAGGAGTCTCCTACGCGAGCGGATCGAACGGAGATTTTCAGGCAATCGACGATGATGACGATCTTCCGTTCTGAGCGTACTTCACAAAACAGACTGTAAAGGAGTTGAAACTGTAATGGCTTTCGATAGAGATAACCGCGACAGCAGACCGCGCGGCGGCCGCAAAGGCAGAAAGAAAGTTTGCGCTTTCTGCGTTGATAAGATTCAGGATATCGATTATAAGGATACCCTCCGCCTGCGCAGATATCTTTCCGACCGCGGAAAGATTGTTCCCCGCCGTGTTACCGGCACCTGCGCCCGGCATCAGCGTCAGCTGACCACCGCCATCAAGCGTGCAAGACATCTGGCTTTCCTGCCCTATGTCAGCGATTGATTGTAGAATCAAAACCACCGGTTGAACCGGTAGTTTGAACAGGCCTTATAAGGGTCTATCTCCTGTGGCAGCCCCTTAAGGGGCATCGAAGAGTCTGGCAATCACACCATTATTACCTGGCAGCCCCCTTCTCGGGGGCTGTTTTTTATGCCTTGCTCTTTTCTTCTGTGAAAGGATCTATATATTCTTTTAGACTCAATTGATCGTTTGCAATATCTTCTTGTAGCTGGTTTCGAATATAATCTTTTATTGCATTCTCATATTTTCCTACTGTATCGACATAATACCCTCTGCACCAAAAATGCCTATTCCCATACTTATATTTCAGATTTGCATGTTTGTCGAATATCATTAGGCTGCTTTTACTTTTAACGTATCCCATGTATGTTGCTACACTTATATGCGGTGAGATACTTACCAGCATATGGATGTGATCCGGGCATGCCTCTGCCTCTATCACTTCTGCTCCTTTCTGCTCACTTAATTCTCTTAATATTTTTCCTACTGAAATACAGGTATGAACGGGTCTATAAACTCTTTCAGGCTCATCTGGTCTGCGATCTGGTCTTCCTCCAGTTGCCTTTTGATGTATTCCTGTATCTGCTCGCCGAAATACCCGAAACCAGCATTCCGAACAGAGTCCCCAGCGCCGCACAAAACGACTTGACAGAGCATCCTGTAACCAAACCGAGTTACGTCGATACGGTAGGACGGAACAAAAAGCATGTTTGGATATTTCGCCGGAATCTCGGGCCTTAATGTTTCGCCGGCCGAAAGCCTTCTTTTTGTCGGACAGGCCACCGAAATCCGTGCAGGAGGCCTTCACTTTGCTTTGCCGGTATCCTGATTTCAGCACTCGGCGCGGTCATGGACGTGGCAATGTCGGTCGCGTCAACCCTCAACGAGCTGCATCTCAGGAATCCGTCGATAAGCCGTTCCGAGCTTTTTACCAGCGGGATGAATGTCGGCAAAGATATGATGGGAACCATGTCCAATACCCTGATTCTCGCCTTTGCGGGCGGATCTCTGGGAACACTGATGCTCAATTACGCCTATGATCTGCCCTATGCTCAGATCGTCAATTCATACCAGATCGGTATTAAAATCATGCAGGGTGTTTCCGGCTCGATCGGGATTATCCTGACCGTACCGCTTGTCTCACTGATCTCATCCCTGATGCTGGGTGCGCGGCGGGCCTCTGCCGCAGGCAAGGTGTGTCCAGTACTGCTTTCCAAACCACATTCCCACTGCGATCTGTAAGTCCTGAAAAGAGGCCGGAGCATGAATGCTCCGGCCTCTTTTCATCAAAACAACTTCAAAAGCTCCTTCGGGAGGTCGATAACCAACTGTGCTCCCGCCCGTTCGAGCAGCCCGCGATCCCGGAAGCCCCAGCTGCACCCAACCGGAAAGGCTCCGGAATTTTTCGCGGTAGCTACGTCAACATCGGAATCTCCGACGTAAACGGTGTGCTCGGGCGCACTTCCGAGCAGGGAAAGAGCCTTGCGCACCCCTTGCGGATCGGGCTTTTTGGGGATGCCATCCCCCTCCCCCACTGCCACCTTGATCCAGCGGCCAAACCAAAAATCGATCAGCGGCACAACAGCGTCGTTCATCTTGTTCGAGACGACTCCCATTCGGATTCCACGCCCGGAGAGCGCGGAAAGCAGCTCATCGATTCCCGGATACGGCTTGGTATGATCTTTCATATGCAGTTCATAGTGCCCGGCAAAAACATCAAATACCCTCTCGATCTCCTCGGATGCCGTCCCCTCGGGGAGCGCGCGGGTGATCAGCATCCGGCCCCCATTTCCGACAAACCGACGCACTTCGTCAATGCTGCGCTGCGGATACCCAAAGCGGCACAGCGCAAAATTGGTGCTGGCAGCGAGATCCTGCAGCGAATTCAGGAGGGTTCCATCCAAATCAAAGATTACAGTATCAAAGAAAAGATTCTGTTTCAAATATTCCACCTCATTTTCTGGCAATCCAAGTGTAATGCGATTTAATGAAATTGTCAATTATCACATTGAACCTTTAGTTATTTTGCAGCTTTTCTGCGGGAGAAATTTCCGTTTCTCCCCTTGACATTTTCGATATGATTGACTATGATAGTGTAGATGTTTATTTAATTTAGACAACAGCTAAACTGGTAAAATCAGCCGCCCATGGCGGCATTTACGGAGGTAAAGGATATGGAACGCAGAAGCAGCCAAGTTACACAGGGCGTGGAGCGCGCGCCTCACCGTTCGCTCTTCTATGCTCTCGGCTATACCGAGGAGGAGCTTAACCGCCCGCTGATCGGCGTCGTATCGGCCCACAGCGAGATTGTCCCGGGACATTTTCATCTGGACAAGGTCGCAGAGGCGGTAAAAGCCGGTATCCGTATGGCGGGAGGCACTCCCATCGAGGTTCCGGCCATCGGTGTCTGTGACGGCATTGCCATGGGACACATCGGCATGAAATACTCTCTGGCTTCCCGCGAGCTGATTGCCGATTCCACCGAGACGATGGCGCTGGCACACTGCTTTGACGGGCTTGTTCTTGTACCGAACTGCGATAAAATTGTCCCCGGTATGGTGATGGCGGCGGCAAGAATCAATATTCCGTCGATTGTCTGCTCGGGCGGTCCGATGCTGTCCGGTACTTACGAGGGTCAGGAAATCAGCCTGTCTAAAATGTTTGAACAAGTGGGCGCCCGCAAAGCCAACCTCATCACTGACGATCAGCTCTTGGAATGCGAGCTGGGCGCATGTCCCGGCTGCGGCTCCTGCTCGGGAATGTATACCGCCAATTCCATGAACTGCCTCTGTGAAGCGATCGGCATCGCTCTGCCCGGCAACGGCACCATCCCCGCCGTCTACAGTGCGCGTCTCCAGCTTGCCAAACATGCCGGAATGAAGATTATGGAGCTGGTCGAGCGCAACATCTGCCCGCGGGACATCATCAATCCCGCTTCGATCCGCAACGCTCTTTCGGTGGATATGGCGCTCGGCTGTTCCTCGAACAGTGTGCTGCATCTGCTTGCCATTTCCAACGAGGCGGGATGCCCCGCCACCCTTGAAATGATCAATGAGCTCAGCGCAAAGGTGCCGAATCTCTGTCACCTTGCCCCTGCTGGTCCTCATCATATGCATGAGCTCAACGCTGCGGGTGGTCTCCCCGCCGTTATGAATCAGCTTCTGGAGGGCGGCTGCCTCGATCCCAGCGTCATTACCGCCACCGGGAAAACCCTCGGCGAAAACGTCCGCGGAGCTGTCAACAAAAATCCCGAGGTCATTCGTCCGCTCTCCAATCCTTACAGCGAAACCGGCGGTATTGCGATCCTTTGGGGCAACCTCGCAAAGGACGGCTGCGTCGTCAAGCGCAGCGCTGTTGCCCCGGAAATGCTGCGTCACACCGGTCCAGCCCGAGTCTTTGACTCGGAGGAAGAATCGATCGAAGCAATCTTCGGCGGCAGAATCAAGGATGGAGACGTTGTCGTAATCCGCTATGAAGGCCCCAAGGGCGGCCCGGGGATGCGTGAGATGCTTTCTCCCACCTCGGCCCTTGCCGGGATGAAGCTTGACAAGACTGTGGCGCTGATTACCGACGGACGCTTTTCCGGCGCGTCGCGCGGCGCATCGATTGGACACATCGCCCCGGAAGCGGCGGTCGGTGGCCTGATCGCCTGTGTGGAGGAAGGCGATCTGATTGAAATCGATATCCCTGCGAGCCGAATCAACCTGCTGGTGGATGATGCCATTCTCGAGGAGCGGAGAAAGCTTCTCGTCCCCCGCGAGCCCAACGTCAAGACCGGTTGGCTCGCCCGCTACGCCCGTCTGGTCGGACCCGCCAATCTTGGCGCGGTCATGCAGTAAGTCTTTCCCAAATCCCGCCGCAAAAACAATGCGGCGGGATTTTTATGTCCTGCCTCAGCAGGTACGGATACTGCATCGACTGGGAGGACGAAAGCCGGCATCGTTGAGATGCCGGCTTCGAATGGATTCCTGATGGAACTTTTTAAGCCTAGTGTTTCTTTTATGGAAAGTACAGGCAATTGGCGGTCTTCACGGCGCGAACCATAAAGTCCAGAGGCACGCCTTAAAGCAGCAGCACCCCCCATGCGGTGAGGGTCGCCAGTGAAAGTCCGGTGGTCAGCACGAGGCAGCGGGAAGCCAGAACTGCATCTCCGCCATATCGGTCGGCCATAATCGGAGTCATCGTTGCGGCCGGAAGTCCCATCATTATGACGCAGACACCGGTGGAAACGGGATCCAGGCCCTCAATTACCCGGCAGAGAAGCAGCGTCACCAGTGGCAGTATCCCCAAACGCACCAACGAAAAATAGAGGGTGGTTGCAGAAAGCAGATTCCCCAGCTTTTCCTGTGCGAGGATCATCCCCACCACCATCATTGTCATCGGTACGGTGCAATTTCCTGCTTTTTGGATAACGGTATATAAAAATACCGGCGGCCGGACTCCTGTTATCATCAGAAGAAGCCCGGTATAGACACCAATCATGCAGGGGTGACAGAGGATTTTCCGCGTGGTTTCCTTTGCGCTCTGCCCGCCGGAAAAATAACCAGGTCCAAATCCCCACATAACAATGCGCATCGGTATCAGAAAAATGGAGGCATATACCAAACCGGACGTTCCGAAAAGCCCCTCAGCGACGGCGTTGCCCATGAACCCCCCGTTCGAACAGACAGTGGCATACTGCAATACGGAACGCTTCGCTTTCGGATATCGCCCAAACAGAAACCTGCCTGCCAGAACACAGAACAGATGGGCAGTAACCGATATGAAAAAAATGCGCCCCAGCTGACCGAGCGTTCCTATCTCCGGTTCTTTGCAGAATGCCTGAATAATATTGCATGGGATGATGAAAGCGATGCATAGGTTCACAAGGCTTTGCTTCCCTTTTTCGGTGACAATTCCGCGTCGGTACACCAGATATCCCACTGCCATAAGAACAGCCATCATACCTTCCAGCTCAAGCATACTGTGAAAGGTCATGTTCATCGAAAATCCTCCGTAACGTGATAAATCTTAAAAAACAGGAAAGGCTTTTCATTGCGGCGTATCCGGTGTAGAATAGAGAAAACCTGCTGCTTTTTTCTCATTTTACTGCGAGAGGAAGAAAAAATCGAACAGAACACTTTTGTTCCTATACAAAATCAGCTTGTTTTGTGATAGAATTGTAACAATAGAGTCTTGTATAGCAAATGAGGGGGACAAAATGAATCACCAGTCCGTCGGTTATTTTTTGTCCGTTGAGGAAGAGCGCAGCTTTACCAAAGCGGCACAGCGGCTTTATCTCAGCCAGCAGGCCCTGAGTGCCAGCATCGCGGCCCTTGAACGGGAGGTGGGCGCCGCGCTTTTTGAGCGCACTTCACCGTTAAAGCTTACCTATGCCGGAGAGCGTTTTCTCCCCTACGCCCATCAGCTTATAAGGATTCACCGGCTGATGGAGGCTGATCTGCAGGATGTTCAGAATCGTCGAAGCGGACGCATTCTGCTGGGAATCGCTCCAACACGCGGAAAGCTTCTTCTTCCGCGCATCCTGCCCGTCTTTCACCGAGACTATCCTCAGGTCATGGTCAATCTCCTCGAGGATACGAACGAGGCGGTCTGCCGGGCGGTAAAAAATGGGGAGGTAGATCTGCAGATTACCCAGATGCCTTTTTTCGGGGAAGGACTCTCTGTTGAACCCTTTTACGAAGAGCATACCCTCCTGTTGATCCCCAAGGAGGTGCTTTCCACAGCCTTTCCCGGGCAGGAGGAAGAAGTATTGCACCGCTTTTCCGAGACGGATGAAATCGGACTTTTGAAGGACTGCCCTTTTCTGCTCAACTGCAGTGGAAATATCATCCGTTCAGTTGCGGACCGTTATTTTGAAGCGGCGGGTATCCAGCCGCGGATTGCCGTCGAAAGCCGCAGCATTGAGACGCTGCTCGAACTTTGCTTTCAAGGAATGGGCATCGCTTTTTATCCCGACGCCTTCCTATCCGGGGAGGTTCGGGGGCGGATTCCCCGCTCAATGTCCGTCCTGCCGCTGCGCCGCCCGGAAGCATCCTATTCGCTCGGCTTCGGTTATCTCGACCTTCCTTCCGTTCCATGGACGGTAACCGAGTTCATTCGAATCGCCAAAGAAACCATTTCTGACAGGAGGAGCCAGTATGACAATTTGTGACAATCGCGAGCGCCTCGTCGCTATCTCGGTGATGGGGCAGATTCATCATCCCACCATTGGCCACAGCGGCACTTTTAAGCTCTGCCACGACGGAACGAGCGGGGTGCTGCCCAGTGTCGGCGGAATTACCTATAATGTTAAACTCGGCGACTGCGTCTACGACAAGGTCTGCGATCATGTCGAACCGGGGATCAGCATGAAAAACCCCGACCCAAAGGAAAATGATGCGCTGGTGATGCTGGCCTGTATCGGAAATAAAGCCAGAGTTGTCTCGGGCGATGCAAAAGGAGCAGCGGGCTTTGTGACCGGATTTCATGGCGGGATTGAACACACCCTGCTTTGGTTTCCCGAAGAGGAGCTGGACAAAATGCTGCCCGGCGACCGGATTCTCATCAGGGCGTATGGTCAGGGGCTTTCGTTGAACGACTTCCCCGAGATCATGCTGACCGGCGTTGATCCCGCTCTGCTTGACCGGATGGGGCTTTCAGTGCTTAACGGGAAACTGGCCGTTCCGGTTGCGGCAAAGATTCCTGCTCATCTGATGGGCGCGGGTCAGGGCATGGGCTCGGGTCATACCGGCGACTACGACCTGATGACGGCCGACCGCCCCGAGCTCGTGCGCTGCGGTCTTGACCGGCTGCGCTATGGAGATATCGTCCTTTTGGAAAACTGCGACAATACCTATGGGCGCGGATATCTGACCGGCGCATCCTCCATCGGTGTAGTGGTACACTCCGACTGCACCATCATGGGACACGGCCCCGGAATCAGCACCATCATGAGCTGCAAAAAGCCCCTGATCGAAGGAATTCTCAATCCGCATGCCAATCTCGCCGATTATATGGGGATCTGATCCCTCAAACTAAGGGAGGATATGATGGAAAAGACCGGTTTGGTACTCGGCGGCGGAGGCGCCAAGGGCAGCTATCAAATGGGAGCCTGGAAAGCTTTTCGGGAGCTTGACCTCTCCTTTGATCTGATCGTAGGCACTTCAATCGGTGCACTGAACGGCGCGCTGATGGCGGCGCAGGATTTTGACGGCGCCGACCGCCTGTGGAGCACCATCGAAGATAAGCAGATCTTCCCAGACTGCGACGGCAGGCGCCTTGAGGAGGTGCGGCAGCTTGAGAATCCGCTTGACCTCCTGCGGTTCGCGGCCCGGGACGTGATCCCGCAGGGCAGCTTCAGCGCCGAAAGGCTGGAGGGACTGGTGCGGGAACGAATCGATGAGGAAAAGGTTCGCTCCTCCCCTATTGATTTCGGGCTTGTCACCGTTGAGTTCCCCGCGATGCGCCCCCACACGCCGATGAAATGTGAGATTCCCGAAGGCGCGCTTTACCGCTGGCTGATGGCTTCCGCTGCCTGTTTCCCGGTTTTCTCCCCTTATGAGATCGACGGTACCCGCTACCTCGACGGCGGATATTACGACAATCTGCCGGTTGGACTGGCTGCCAATCAGGGAGCTTCGCGGATCGTCGCAGTTGATCTCGACGGCGTCGGGCTGGAACGGCGTGCACGCCGGGAAAAGATCGATGAACTGATCCGGATCGAACCGCGCTGGGATCTCGGCGCAATTTTTGATTTTGACCAGAACGCCTTTGCCCGCAACCGTACGCTCGGTTATTATGATACCCTCAAAGCTTTTGGCAGGATGGAGGGCTTTGCTTACTCCTTCCGCCCGGGGGAACTTGCGCGCAATGCCGAACGTCTCTCCTTCGGCACCGCAGAGCTTCAGAAACACCTGTCCGCATCGGTGCAGAAACCGATCGCACGGACACTCTCGCTGCTTGCACAGGATGACGCGCTCGAGATGCTTGCGTTAGGAAGCTGGGAACGGTCCCGTTCCCAAATGCTCTGCCGTGCGGCGGAGCTGACTGGTGCGATCTTCGGCCTTGCGCCCGATCACTGTTATTCCTTTGAGGAATATAATCAAAAGCTGCTGCGGGAATTTGAAAAGCGCCCCCGCTTCTTCACCCTCTCATTCAACCCCCAAGCACTGATTGCCGCTCTTGCAGAAGCAATGGAGCCGCGTTCGGTGGCCTCGATGATCACCCAATACCTTGCGGGGCCGGAAGAAGAACCCTCCCTGCCCGCCGCGCTGCTCCCACCGCGGGAATATACAGCGGCCTGTTATCTCAAACTGCTGCTGGACGACCGGCGCCGCGCCCGCTGACACCTTGGAAAAACTGTACGGCGAAGAGAAATCTCTTCGCCGTACAGTTTTTTCTGCCTTTTTTCCAGCGCTTTACATAGATTTTCCCTTTGTGTGGTAAGCTAACCAAAAGCAAGCCGTATCCTTCGGCTAAATCAACTGAAAGGAGGCGGCGCTGTGCGCTACGGAGTGATCGACTTAGGCTCCAACACCATCCGCACCGTCGTCTATGAAACAGAAGGAAAATCCTTCAAAAAGCTGATCAGCGAGCGGAGTTTCACCGGAATCCTCAACTACATCGAAAACGGGCGGCTGCGTCCCGACGGCATCGAGGCAATCCGCGAGACGGTTTCCCGAATGGCCGAGCTCTGCCGCCTGCTCGTCTGTGCAGAGATTCACGCCTTTGCGACGGCATCGCTGCGCGGGGTACAAAACGCCGGAGCGGTCTGCGAAGCGCTCTCGGACACAGGGGTTTCCGTTCGTGTCCTCACCGGTGAGGAGGAAGCTGCCTGCGATTTCGCCGGGTTGATGGCGTCCGGCCTTACGCCGGACGGACTTGGGTTTGATCTTGGGGGCGGAAGCTGTCAGATCATCCGCTACGCCGGACGGGAGATGACCGGCAGCATCTCGCTGCCGGTCGGCAGCCTCGCGATGTATAACCGGTTCGTCCGCGGAATTATCCCCACACAGAAGGAACAGAAGGCAATCCGGGCCTTTGTACGGGAGCAGTTCAACAGCTCCGATATCAAAAGCGGACCGGATTTCGACACCGTCTATGCCATCGGCGGAACTGCCCGCTCAGCCGGGAAGCTCCATCGCGCTCTGACCGGACAGAACCGGCCGATCGAAGGATATCCGCTGACCTGTGAACAAATGGATGAGCTGTGTGAGCTGATGACCGCACTGGATATGCATGGTCTTCGGCTGATGGAACGGGTGGCTCCTGAACGGATTACCACCATCGTTCCCGGAATTCTTGTTATTCGAACCATCTGCCGCATACTCGGAGCAAAGCAGATTCAGGTGGTAAAAAACGGCGTCCGGGAGGGATATCTGTGCCGTTATCTTCTCAAATGAGCGATCAGAAGCCGCTCTTTCTTGACCGCGAATTAAGCTGGCTGGAGTTCAACCGGCGCGTCCTCGAGCAGGCGGGCGATCAGTCGGTCCCGCTTTTTGAGCGTCTTAAATTTCTTGCGATCTATCACTCCAATCTGGACGAATTTTTTATGGTCCGGATCGGCTCACTCGGCGATCAGGCACTTGTCAACCCGGAAAAACGGGACGAAAAAACCGGATGGACCGCCGCCGGGCAGATTTCCATGAGTCTGGAACGGATCCGGAGTTTTGCGCCCCTTTTGTCTCAGGTCTATGAGGAGCTTGCCGGCAGCCTGCGCGAACAGGGGGTGGAGATTGCCGACTGTTCCTCTTTGACCCGTCTGGAGGAGCTTTTGTTTCTTCAGCGTTTTACCGATGAAATCGAACCGCTTCTCTCGCCGCTGGTTATCGATCGCAGCCATCCCTTCCCTTTTCTCGGGAACAAAGAGCAATATGTGATCGCCCGCCTCGACGCTAAGGATGGAAAAATGCGGGTCGGACTGGTGGGCATGTCCCAACTTCCGCCCTATCTGATTGTGACGGTTGACCAGGTGAAAAAGCTGGCTTTTCTCCCCGATCTTGTCTGCCGGTTTGCGGGAAAAATTTTTGAAAAGCAGAAGGTGCGTGAGCGGATGGTTATCCGAATCACCCGCAATGCTGACATTTCAATCGATGAGGCGCTCGATGATAATCTGGATTTTCGCGGAATCATGCAGGGACTTCTCAAAAAGCGCCGCCGTCTTGCGGCGGTGAGGATGCAGTGCAGCCGGCAGCCAAGCCCCGAGCTTCTTTCTTATCTCTGCGGCAGGCTTCCTCTCACCCCTGATCGTGTGATGGCAGAGTCCACCCCGCTTGATCTTTCCTTCGGATTTTCTTTGCCGGGCGTCCTTTCAAACCTCTCTCCCACCCTCTTTTATCCGGATTCCCCGCCTGTTCATCGTTTCGACGGACAGAAAAAAGAACTCCTGCGCTTATTTTCCGAGAAAGAGACACTGCTTTCCTTTCCTTTTGAGTCGATCCGCACCTTTATTGAACTTTTGGGGGAGGCGGCGGACGACCCCAGCGTCCTTTCCATTCAAATTTCTCTCTATCGTCTGGCGTCTCACAGCCGAATCGCGGAAGCTCTTTGCCGCGCTGCAGGCAACGGCAAGCAGGTCACCTGCCTGCTTGAATTGCGGGCCCGCTTTGACGAACAGAGCAATATCAACTATGCCCAGCTTCTCGAGGAAGCGGGTTGTACCGTTATTTACGGTCTGGACGACTATAAAACCCACGCCAAGCTCTGTCTGATTACGATGCGCAAGCATGGAAAGCTTTTTACCATTACACAAGTCGGGACCGGAAATTACAACGAAAAAACCTCGGAACAATACACCGACCTTTCGCTGATTACGCCGGATGCACAGGTCGGCCAGGATGCCGGCCGGATTTTCGCTGCTCTCTGCAAGAGTGAGATTCCTGAACATTTGGAGCATCTTTGGGTGGCGCCGTTTGGATTTAAGCCCCGCCTGCTCGAGCTGATCCGGGAGGAAGCGGAGTACGCCCAACAGGGCGAGGCGGGCGTCATTGAAATCAAGGTCAATTCTCTCAATGACCTCGAGGTGATGCAGGCACTGATCGAAGCATCCCGCGCGGGAGTCCGCATCCTGCTTATCGTTCGGGGAATTTGCTGCCTGCGGCCCGGTATTCCCGGCAGCACCGAAAATATTACAGTGAAAAGTATCGTCGGGCGGTATCTGGAGCACTCCCGAATCTTCGCTTTCGGTGCCGGGGAGCGCAGGCGGCTTTGGATTGGTTCCGGCGATCTGCTTAACCGCAATACCCGGCGGAGGGTAGAGGTCTTTGCCGAGGTACGCTCCGCCGCATCGCGGCGCAAACTGGAAGAAATTCTGGAAAGAATCCGCCGGGACAATGTCAACGGCTGGGTCATGAGGCCGGACGGCAGTTATGAACGCTGTCCGCGGGGTGGAATACGGCACGACAGTCACCGCGACCTTCGGGAACTTGCCGTGCTGGAATCCTCTGTGCAAAGCATTAAAGCCCTTCCAAAGCATCCTTTTGTGCGCCTGCTGGATATTTTGCACCGGGGCAAATAAGCTGTGCCTTCGCCAGAATGCAAATGTCAATCGGTATGTCAGTGTCTCCCTTCATAATACTGCATTGAAACAAAAAATGAGGAGTGCTAATTCATGGACTTGAATCGCTTTATTCCGCGTGGCACATGGGCATACTCCGAAAAAGTCTAAAGGTTTCGGCAGTGAATCTTCTACGAAATTGACCCTATGTTCCACTTCATTACTGAAATCGGAGTGGAGCGGGTACGACATATTTCTCTGCACATGCGGCTTCTCTCGTCTGTACCGTCTTCTATAAAGCCGAGAGCCCGCTCACCTGCCCCGACTATGGCTTAGATTATTCTCCTGTCATCTCCTTCTGTCACATCTGCGGCAAGCACTATAAAGAAGAAGCAGGGCGGAAACAAGTCCGTCCTGCTTCTTTTAGCCTTTTCATCAGCCCGATTCCGTGCCGGTCATGCTGCCCGCCTCGTACATGTAAGAGAGGTAGGAGCTGACCGCCTTGGCAATTCCTTCGGCCATCGCCTGCTGATAATCCTCGTTGATCAGTTTGTGATATTCTGTCTGGTTGGAGACAAACCCGCTTTCGATCAGAATCGCCGGATACTGCATGCTGCGCGTCACATAGTAGTAACCAAATTTCTGTCCCCGGTTCGTGCTGCCGAGTGCTTTGGAAATATTGGCGGACGAGAACTGTGCAAGCCCCGAGGACCAGAAGTTAAAGTAATAAGCTTCGGTACCGGAGGCGGACGCACTGTAAGCAGAAGAATTGGAGTGAACGCTGATAAAGAGATGGGGATCTGCCGCCGTCGCCATCTGCACCCGCTGCTGAAGTGAATAGTTGTTGTATTTGGTGTCGAGCATCACAACATCCGCACCGCGTGCCTCGAGAAGATCGGCAAGTCTGGTGGCGATGCCATAGTTGATCGTCTTTTCCGGATAGGCGGCGAGATAGCCGAGCGCCCCGGAATCGTTCCCGCCATGCCCGGGATCAATCACAATTTTGGCGTTAGCCACTGAGGAAGGTGGATTGTTGAAGCGAAGGACCAGCTTTCCGTTCTTGTAGAAAGGAGCACATCCCATAAACCGCGCCTGATTCCGCAGAGTCAGGGTCAGCGTGTCCCCGGAGAAGGTGGCCGCCGAGAAGAGCGGATTGCGGGAAAGGGTCATTGAATCGGGCAGCGAATTGGTGTAATGGAATTGAATGGTAACTGCATCGGCGCTGTAGCGCATGGTGTAGGAAACCTGCTGTTCGGTATCCAGAGTGAGGGTGGTGTAGCGCGAATCACTCTTGACGGTGTAGCCGGTGATCCGGTTATTGACCGGCGCCGAGGCGGCAGACACCGCGGCAACGTCCGAACTGAGCACCCGCAGCCCCGATTGCAGCCGGTAGAAAGAATAGGCCTTGGTCTTACCACTCTCGGTGACGTTGTAGCGAATCTCATCGCCGACTACATAGTCGAGCGCTCCCTTGGGAAGTGGAAAATAGGTCGGCTCAGAGTAGTGGGACATATTGGCTGCCGAAAATGTTTCCGCTGTATCGGAGATTACCGCCACCGGTGTGCCGTCCGACGGAAGAAGTTTTTCGTTGACCTGAATCGTCGCGCCGCTCTTGGATTTGGTCAGTCCTCCCCACTCGCCGTAGACGGTCATTGTGCCGAGGTTCTGCACCGATGTAGTAGCATCCGGGATGGTGTAACTGCCTACAAAGCGGGAATAAGCGGTATCGCGGTATTCTTCATCAGGATTTTCATCAAGGGTCATCGGGATTGTTGTCCCGTTGATCACAGCATAGACCTTGGCCTCGGAATAGGCGACCGCATTGAAGGAAAGTTCAGTTCCTCCGTCCACTGCCAATGTCCCTTCACCGGGCGAAACCTCTTTGACAACCTCGGTGATTCGGGTGATGTCATAGGTCACGCTTTTGCCCTTGTGGACGATGGTGAAGATGTTCTCCCCCTCCTCCAGCTGCATTTCAAGCTGGAAATATCCGTTCTCATCGGTAACAATCTTCTGGCCGTTGATGGTGGCGTCGGTGTTGGGGTCGGTATGCCCGGTGAAGAGGACCGAAGGATCAAAGGAGGTGAAGGTCGTCTTTTCCGGCTTGGTCAGTTCGAGATCCTGCATGATATGCTCCGCTTTGACGGTACCGTCAAAATAGCCGATCAGTTTGCCCGCACAGTCCTTGGGATTTTCAATCAAGCGGGCGAGGCTGTTGAAAACACTGCCCGAATAACCCGGCATCTCGCGGGCGTCGATCACCTGTCTGGCGAGCTGGTCGTATTCACTCCAGCCCACCGAGTCGGTCACCGCGCGGTCCGCTGCATGAACGATGTAACAAGGGAGATTCAGACTGCCGGCGAGTCCCGTCCACCAGGACGCCACCGCCTGATAAGGAATATTCCGGTCGGCGATCGAGCCATAGGCCTTGACCGCCACAAGATCAAACATTCCCTCCTCAAGGTATTCCACTGTATCAGCGTTTCCCTCGGTACGGGCACAGAAATAGGCGCGGGTCACCGAGCCGCGCTCATCCTCGTAGTTATTGGCCCAGACCGCTTCGGAGAGCAGACCGGATGAAACGCCCGGCGCGTGATGCTCCATCGCCTGCTCGGCCAAAGTCAGAAGGGTCTTGGGAACCGAGCGCATATAGGTTTCGAACCCAATGCCGCCCCCCTCTGAGAGATAGCGGAGGTAGCTTCCGGTATCCTGCGGGTTGTAATAGCCGTCGAAAAGCACCGCATCAGGCGTATAGCGGCTGCCGAAGTTCTCAAGATCGGCACGCACCCCATCGATCAGGCCGGCATCCACCTGTTTGAGAGCCGAGGGCGTTTCCGTAAAGGAGCCAGCGGTCAGATAGTAAATCACCGCAACGTAAAAGCCGTTTTCCTTTGCCTGTCCGATCGCGTAGGAAAGCGGGTCAAGCTCGTCCGAAGGGTCGTGGCAGGGCAGCTGCTGCGAGGAATAGATCACCGATCCATCCTCCGAGAGGGTATCGATGACAATCCCATTCATTGTGAGGTTTTTGGCCTCTTGCAGAGCCTGATCGATTCCGGCCTTCAGCGCGGACGCGCTCCCTACTGCCGGGAAGTCGCGTCCGGGCTTGATGGTGACCGCCCGCAGCTCAGACGGAGGCTCTGTTTTGGGAATCTGCTGAGGCGGAGGTTCCTCTCCCCCCTGCTGCAGCTCAACGGATTGTCCTGACGGAGGCTCAGAAACAGGCTGAGAGGCCCCTGAAAGCCCGGGACGCGCCGCGCTTGGCCCAGTCCCCGCAATAACAGGCAGAGTAAATGTGCCATCACTGTTATAGAGCAGCGCAACAGCGCCCATGACACAGGTCACGAGCGCAAGCACAAGGCAGAGTGCCGCCGCCGGCATGGTTCTTCTTTTTTTCTTCCTGCTTCTTGCCAAATGTTGTTGCCTCAGATTTCTTTATGATGATTGGTCACAGGATTGAAGAAAGATGCTCCTTTTCCTGTTCAACCCTCTTTTTTGCCCCGCTCTCGGGACGAAAAAGGGAATCGTAGCGATAAAGCGCAAACCCGCCGTACTTAGCGGAATCCCGCGCAGAGGAAACCATGCGCCGAAGAAGGTCGTTTTCATTAACCCATTCATTCTGGCCTGCTCCGGCCCACTGGTCGATGGCGCCGCATTTATAAACCGCAAGCCCAACATAGAGCTGAACGCCGGAATTTCCGGTCATTGCGTCCCACTCGGCCAGCGACGATGCATAGGGCACCGTCTGGTTCTGAAAGCCGAAATAAATCTGTGGACAGATGTAATCGATATATCCCGAGCGGTTGATCCAGCCCTTTACGTCGATAAACTGACAGTTGTAATTGTTGTCCATCCGCGCCTGCGGGCTGATGCCGAAAATGACTGAGGAATCCGCCTGCTTGATGGCGGTATAGACCTGCCTGATCAAAAGATCGACGTTCCGGCGCCGCCATTCGGCATGGGAAAGGGTTCCGCCGGCCTTGACGTAGGCGTTGTAATAGGCGGCGTCAAAGGACAGATCAGTGGTTGGATAGAAATAGTCGTCGAAATGGACTCCGTCGATCGCATAATTTTCCACCAGCTCAACCACGCCGTCGGTGATGAGCTTCCGCGCGGTCTCGCTGGCGGGATTATAGAAAAGTCCCCCCTGCCATGCGATGGCGGTATCCTTACCCGCGTTCACCGCTCTGACGGCGGGGTTTGAAGCGGAAAGGGTCCGACTGGAGCCGATTGCCCGCACTCGGTAGGGATTGATCCACGCCTCAGTGCGCAGGCCATATTCCTTTGCCTTGGAAACCATAATCTCCAGCGGGTCATAGCCCGGGTCCTCTCCCTCGGTGCCGGTAAGAACATAACTCCAGGGGAAGTAATCGGACCGGTACATCGCATCCCCAAACGGACGCACCTGCAAAAAGACGGTGTTGAGCCCATAATCGGAAATATTGGAAAATGCTTCGTCAATGTTGGCGGAAAACTGCGAACGGCTTTTGTTCTGGGCAAGGGTGTAAAAATCGAGATAGGAAATCCAGACGGCGCGCACCTCATCCGGAACCGAGACGGTCGAAACGTGGGCCTGAGCCTGAAGCTCATCGTAGCGGTCCGGGTCTGCTGCATCCTCCTTCGCCGGTTCAGCGGACACTCTGCTTTGTGAGGCGCTTTGCTGACTCCCCGGCTCCTGCGGGACAACGACGAAAGATCCGTCAGGATCGGTAACCTCGAAAGGATGGGAGACTTCCTGCGGCGGCGCTTCCATGGAGGAAGACGCCTCAGAAGAAGCGGGTTTCTCCGGCTGTTCAGAAGACATCCCGGCGGAAGATGGTTCCGGCTCACTTCCTGCTTGGGATGAAGCTTCCTGCGGCGGTGCGGGCGGATCGGTCGGCAGCTCTTCCAGCGCCGATGGAAACTCAGAGGGATAAAGCCCGACCGCGGAACTGCTTACTTCCGAAAGGGGCTCCAAAGGCTTGGTCGCTGTGATCACATCGCCGCCTGAACAGCCGGTCAAGAAAAGCGCCAGCGCAATAGCCCCGGCGTGAAAGAATATTTTTCTCATGGAATTGGTCTCCCGCTCCTGTATGTTTGGGCGGCGTGCAAAACGATTCATGGGAGAACCGTCATTTGGAGGTTCCCGCAAAATTCGTCAGTTTCATACATGAATCGGTTTTTATTTTACCGCTTATCGCCAGTCCGGTCAATAGATAAGTGGCAGGCACAGCGCCAAATTCCTGCCTGCCGCGGCTGGAAATTTTATCTTTTCCCCTGATTTCGGCAAAAAGTCAGGCCTTGACCGAAGGGCCGCCCGGGAGTATCATAAGGTCATACAAATCGCGCGCCATGCGTTTCAGCTGACGCATTTTGGAAACGGGCGGAGCCTTTGGCCGCGGCAACAACATGCAGGGAGGAAAAACATGTTTTTTATCGGGCTTTTCGGAGTCGGCGCCAAAGCTGAGCCGGCGGGACGGATTTACGCCGGGTGCCGGTGCTGCCACTCGCCGGGACCGCTGCAGCTCTCCCGGAAGTATCAATATTTCCACGCTTTTTTTCTTCCGCTTTTTCGTTTTCATTCGCAGTATTTTGCCACCTGTCCAGCCTGTGCGAGCATCTATGAGGTTGAGCCGTCGGCGGGCGACCGAGCCCGCCGCGAAGGACAGGCCGCGGCCGCCCCGGAACAGCTCCACCTGCTGCAGGATAATTCCCGCCGCTTCTGCCCGCACTGCCGCGCACCCATCTCCCCCGACGACCAATTCTGCCGCCGCTGCGGCGAACGGCTTTAAGCGTTACGCCATCCCTTTTTCCGGCTTCTCGTCCACCGGACCCACTCCGGTAAGAGCAGCCGGTTTTGTTTTGCGGGAAATGGTGAGGGAAAACGAGGAAACGATGGGCGCCGCCAGCGAGCAGAGCAGAACCAATCCGAGCTGCCGCAGCGTGAGAGGCGCAGTCATAAAGATCCGATGGCAGGCGGGCACCCAGACCGCAGCCGCCGTGCAGGCTGCGGAAAAGATTCCAGCCGCCAGCAGCAACGGGTTGCCAAAGGGATTGAGCTCGAGCAGCCCCTTTGTTTCACTGCGGCATTCAAAAACATGGAAGAGCTGGGTCATCACCAAGGTGAGCAGCGCAGCCGTGCGGCAGAGAACCAGCTCCTCCCCCCGCGCAGCAAACAGAGAAAATACCCCCAGCGTGGTCAGCCCGATGATGACTCCGCGAAAGAGAATTTTCCCCATCAGTCCTTCGGAGAAGATCGACTCATCCGGGGCGCGCGGCGGCCGGCGCATCACACTTGGCTCGGCAGGCTCCAATCCGAGCGAAATCGCAGGGAAACCATCGGTCACCAGATTGACCAGCAGAAGCTGGATCGGCGTGAGGATGACCGGCATCCCCATCAGCATCCCCAGAAACATAGTGAGTACCTCGCCGGTATTACAGGAAAGCAGGTAGCGCAGAAATCTCCGGATGTTCTGATAGATCACCCTGCCCTCTTCAACGGCGGCGACAAGAGTGGCAAAATTATCATCCAGCAGGATCACCTGCGCCGCCTCGCGGGTGACGTCGGTTCCCGATTCTCCCATGGCGACGCCGATGCTCGCCTCCTTGACGGCGGGAGCATCGTTTACCCCATCGCCGGTCATCGCTACAATTTCCCCGTTGGCCTTCATCGCCCGCACAATCCGAAGCTTGTGGGCCGGGGTGACCCTGGCAAACACTCCGGCAGTATGACAAATCTCCCGCAGCTTGCCGTCGCTCATCGAGTCAAGCTGCGCGCCGGTGTAGATTCCATCTTCCCCCTCTCCGACAATCCCGATTTGCCGGGCAACCGCACTGGCAGTCGCTACATGGTCCCCGGTAATCATTACCGTTCGGACTCCCGCGGCCCGGCAGGCGGCTACTGCTGCGGGGGCTTCCTTCCTCGGGGGATCGTAAAGCCCCGCAAGTCCGAGAAAGGTCAATCCCTCCTCGACCGGATCGGAGGAGGAACCCCGCTGCCGCAGCGCAAAGCCAAGCACCCGCAGCGCCCGTTCCGCGAGCCTGCCGTTCTCTGCGAGAATCCGGCGGCGGTGCTCGGCAGTAAGAGGAACTGTTCCCTGCGAGGTCATCACCCGAGTGCAGCGCGGCAGCAGCAGCTCGGGAGCGCCCTTGACATAGATGCGGTCGGCTCCGTCGGCGCAGCGTCCCCAGACCGCCATCCGCTTTCGGTCGGAATCAAAAGGAATCTCCCCGGTACGGGTGAAATCCGAGAGGCGCACCCCCGCCGCGTCCGCCGCTTCAAGGAGCGCGGCCTCGGTCGGCTCTCCCAGAAAGCTGCGCTGCTCCCGTCCCAGCAGCCCGATGCGCCTGCTTTGCGGCTTGGCGTCGTTGCAGTAGGCAGCCGTCTCCAGCAAACGGCCGACACTCGGCCGCAGGGGTTCGGAAAAGGGAGCGGAAAATTCCCCTTCGGCGGTCAAAACCGTTTTGACGGTCATTTTATTCTGCGTAAGGGTCCCGGTTTTGTCCGAGCAGATGACGGTGGCGCAGCCCAGTGTTTCAACGGCATGCAGCCGCTTGATCAGGGCGTTGCGGCGCAGAATCCGGCGCACGGCCAGCGCCAGTGAGATCGTCACGATGGCGGGCAGACCTTCCGGAACTGCCGCGACCGCCAAACTCACCCCTGTGATCAGCATGGCGAATGGATCTTCTCCGCGCAGTACGCCGACCGCCGCCACGACGGCGCAGATCAGAATACAGCCGATTCCGATCGTGCGCCCCACCTGATCGAGCCGCTTTTGCAGAGGAGTCTGTTCCTCCTCGATTTCGTCGAGCATTCCGGCAATCGCACCCATCTCAGTATTCATGCCGGTCGCACTGACCCGGGCCGCTCCGCGTCCCGTCAGGATGTTGCAGCCCATGAATACCATCGATTCCCCGGCGGCCTTGCCGGTTGCCTCCCGGCCGGTGGACGCCCGTTTTGTGACGGGGTGGGATTCCCCGGTGAGCAGCGCTTCATCGCAGGTCAGCGCCGACTGCTCCAGTATCACTGCATCGGCCGCAACCCGGTCTCCGGCCGAAAACAGAAGGATGTCCCCCTCCACGACCTGTGCCGCGGGAATCGAGAGCTCCACGCCCTCCCGGAGGACCCGCGCGGTCGGAGCGGCCATCTCCTCGAGCGCCTCAAGGGTCTTTTCGCATCGCCACTCCTGAAAAAAGCCGAGAAGCGCGTTGGCCAGAACGATGGCGGCGATGGCAAGTGCCTCGCCCTGCTCACCAAGCACCGCCGAAAGCGCGGTGGCGGCCAGAAGGATCAGAACCATGCCATCCTTAAACTGCCCCGCGAAAATGAGAACAGCAGAATTTTTCTTTCCTGTTTTGAGCCGGTTTTCCCCCTGTTCCAACAGCCTGCGCTGCGCTTCCTGACGCGTGAGGCCGGAATCTGTCATCCGATCCATAGCCGATACCCCTTTCCGTTTGTACGTCGTTTTTTCCCATTCTATTCGGGGATGTCCAAAAATAGTACGTCCAGCCTTTGACATTTGGGCGTGATCCGGGTAAAATAAGGATATTCTATCAATCGGAGGAATCGCCGTTATGAAAGATGGCTTTATCCGCGCGGTCTGCGCCACGCCCTCTCTGCGGGTTGCAGACTGCCGGTATAACGTCTCGCAAATGATCGAAGCGATCAGGGCCGCCGCCAAAAGCAAGGCTAAGCTTTTGGTTTTTCCGGAACTTTCGGTAACGGGTTATACCTGCGGAGACCTGTTCGGCCAGAAGGTCCTGCTCGACGGCGCCGAAGAGGGGCTTTCCCGGCTGCTGAAGGCATCGGTTGGACTTGACCTAATCGTACTCGCCGGCCTTCCCGTTCCGTCGGGCGGGAAGCTCTACAACTGCGCCGCCATATTTCAAAACGGGGTTCTGCTCGGCGTGATCCCCAAAAGCAATCTGCCGGCCTATGGCGAGTTTTACGAGCGGCGCAACTTTACCCCGGCTTTTGAGGGCATCCGCGAGGCCGTTCTCTGCGGGCAGACCGCTCCGTTCGGCACCAATCTGCTCTTCTCCTGCTCCGAGCTTCCCGATTTTGTGCTGGCGGCGGAGATCTGCGAGGACCTCTGGGTGCCCGCTCCGCCCTCGGTGCGGCATGCCGCTGCGGGCGCGACGGTTATTGCAAACCTTTCGGCAAGCGATGAGATCGTGGGCAAACCGGCTTACCGCCGTTCTCTGATTGCCGGCCAGTCGGCCCGGCTGCTTTGCGGTTACCTCTACGCCGATGCGGGCCGCGGCGAGTCCACCACCGACATGGTCTTTTCGGGAAACTCCCTCATCGCTGAGAACGGCGCAATTCTTGCAGAAGCTCCCATCTTCTCCGGTGAGGTGGCCTCCACCGAGCTTGATGTCGCGCGGCTCGCTGCGGAACGGCGCAGGATGACCACCTTTCCCGCCGCATGCGCAGACGGATACCGCGTGATTCCCTTTTCCCTCACCACGGCTGAAACAGAGCTGACCCGCATGGTTCCTGCGAGGCCTTTTGTCCCCCGCGATGAACGGGAGCGCGCCGACCGCTGTGAAGAGATTCTTTCGATACAAGCCAACGGCCTGCGAAAACGCCTGGAACACAGCCGCGCAAAAACCGCTGTGCTCGGACTTTCGGGCGGACTGGATTCAACCTTGGCTCTGCTGGTCTGTGCGCGGGCGATGGCATTGCTGGGACGTCCCGCATCGGATATTGTCGCACTGACCATGCCTTGCTTTGGTACGACTGCCCGGACAAAGGGAAACGCCGAATATCTGGCCGAGCGAATCGGCGCAACACTGCGCATCATCGATATTGCGGCGGCGGTAAAACAGCATTTTCAGGACATCGGGCATAATCCGGACGAATTCAATGTTGTTTTTGAAAACTCGCAGGCGCGGGAGCGCACCCAGCTTTTGATGGATGTGGCGAATCAGACCGGCGGCCTTGTCATCGGTACCGGAGATCTTTCGGAATTGGCACTTGGCTGGGCGACCTATAACGGTGATCACATGTCAATGTATGGAGTAAACGCCTCGATTCCCAAAACGCTGATCCGCCATCTTGTTTCCTATGAAGCGGACCGCACTACGGATGTAGCCCTTTCGGCGGTGCTGCGCGATGTGCTCGATACCCCTGTTTCCCCGGAGCTGCTCCCGCCGAAGGACGGCGAAATTTCTCAGAAAACAGAAGGCCTGGTCGGTCCCTACGACCTGCATGACTTCTTTCTTTACTATGCCGTCCGTTGGGGATTCTCTCCTATCAAGATTCTGCGCCTGGCCGAACGTGCTTTTGCGGGTGATTTTGACCGTGAAACAATTCTGCACTGGATGAAAACCTTTTATCGCCGCTTCTTTTCCCAGCAATTTAAACGTTCCTGTCTGCCGGACGGCCCAAAGGTCGGTTCGGTCACCCTTTCACCCCGGGGAGACTGGCGGATGCCAAGCGACGCAGTCTCCGAGCTGTGGCTCTCTGAACTGGAGGGCCTGTGATCAAACATTCGCCGCACCGGCAGTGTGAATTCACATTTATCGAGGCTTTTCCTTTGAAAAGCAAATCAGCTTTACAGGTATAAATTTTAAATCTGTAAAGCGTTCCGCCTTCACCGGCACTTTTTTCGGTCCTCAAGCGGCAAGTTTGTGACATCGTGATCGGACGGCCGTTTTTGGTTACACTAAATGAGACGCAGCAACGCTGCGCCCGATCTAGAAAGGAGCTTTTTGATGAAAAAGTATGTTTGCGAAATCTGCGGCTATATCTATGACGAGGCCGCCGGAGATCCCGAGCACGGCATTGCACCCGGAACCAAATGGGAGGATCTTCCCGAAGACTTTGAATGCCCGCTCTGCGGCGTCGGCAAGGACCAGTTTAAGCTGGAGGATTAAATCTATTTGCCGAGATGTAAAAGGAGGGGCTCTGTGATTGCATCCAATCAGCGGGCACTCTGTTACCTTCCTGCCCATACCGATCCCCGCGAGCTTAACCTCTTGCGGAAGGTGTTTGCCCGGTCCAGGCTGCGTTTTCGCGAAGTATCGGAGAAGGAGCTTTCCCTCCCGATTGGCAAACTCGCCGGATATTTCGACTGCCGGGAACAGGAAACGGCGAAGGACTCTTCCCCGCTTCCTGAACCCGTGCTCGTTCTTTGCGGTCTGCCCAGTACAAAAATCAGTGAATTGCTCGAAAAAATGAGAGAGGCCGGAGCTTCTCCGATTGCCTGCAAGGCGTCGCTTACCGACACCAACCGCCATTGGAGTTTTTATCAGCTCTACGAAGAGCTTTGCCGCGAGCGTGAAGCAATTGCAAACAGCGCGTCTGTCCGGCATGAAAAAGCATGAATCGGCGCCTGCCGCAAAAAGCCACAGGATGTAAACCGATTCGGCAAAAATGCACCGCTTCATCTGATCCCTATAGCTTGTTTGAGCTGAATTCTGAATGGCAGTCCGGGTGTATATCCGAGAACGCAGCAAAATACAAACAAATGATTTGCGGCAGAAAAGCCGTCTGTGTGGAAATGTAAAGTTCCATACAGACGGCTTTTTATACTTTTCTTTATATTGTAAACTTATCTTTATATATAAGTTGACAATATAAATTACATTTGCTATACTGATCCATACTTGGTAAACCGTAAGGATAATATCCAATTATTATGGAAACAGTTTACCAAAAACGAGGGCATTTATTCTTTAGGCATGATCTCGCGAAGACTTGAGGCAGGGTTCTTTTCATCTTGAATACAGAATGATGAAACGCGTTGCCTCCGGAATGTGAACCAACCTTGATGCCCTTTGCGAATCGGAGCCAAAACGAAAGGAGAAAAAATTGAGAACTGAAAAGACAAGAAATTTAATTTTATGCGCACTTTTTACAGCACTTACCGCAGTCGGCGCATTTCTACGCATTCCCATTCCGGTTGTACCATTTACCCTGCAGCTGCTCTTTACCATGCTGTCAGGGCTTTTACTTGGAGGGAAACTAGGTGCTGTTTCGGTATGCCTTTATATTGCAATGGGGCTTTTAGGGCTGCCGGTATTTGCAGAAGGCGGAGGAGTTTCCTATGTGCTGAAGCCAAGTTTTGGCTACATCATCGGATTCGCAGTCGCCTCTTATGTGACAGGAGTTATCGCCAATCACGTCCCCAACCCGGCATACAAAAGACTGCTCATCGCCAATTTTGCCGGTCTTGGAATCGTTTATTTTTTTGGCATGGCCTATTACTACCTGATGAGCAATTTCTATCTTGGTGTGCCGATTGGCTTATGGCCGCTGTTTCTGTATTGCTTTATTTTGGCTGTGCCGGGCGATATTGTCCTGTGCATTCTTGGAGCGGTACTCGGAAAAAGGCTGATTCCCATCATGAAAAAGAACAGGAGGTGATATGAGGTGACAAACCTGCAAGCATTGACCGATAAGGTTTTGAGCGGAAAATTGATCGACAAAGAAGAATCAATATGCTTGTATCAACAGCCATTGAGTGAGCTGTGCGATCACGCCGATAAAATCCGCCGGCATTTTTGTTCCAACCGGTTTGATATCTGCACCATCATCAACGGCAAAAGCGGCCATTGTTCTGAAAACTGTAAGTTCTGTGCGCAGTCCGCTCACAACCACACCAGCGCCGCACAGTATCCCCTGCTTCCGGCAGAAGAAATTCTGGCGCAGGCAAAAAGAAACCATGATCAGGGGGTGCTCCGCTATTCCATTGTTACCTCCGGCAAGTGCTTATCCGATGCGGAAGTAGACACCATGTGCGGGGTTGTACGGAAAATTAAAGAGCAGGTCGGAATTTCTGTTTGCGTATCCTTTGGCCTGCTGAACCAACAACAGTTTCAAAAATTAAAAGACGCAGGCGTCACAAGAGTCCATAACAACCTGGAAACTTCGCAAAGAAACTTTCCCAATATCTGCACAACGCATACGTTCCAGGATAAGGTCCGCTCAATTCGTGCGGCACAGGCGGCGGGGCTTTCGGTATGCAGCGGCGGGATTATGGGCCTCGGGGAAAATTTCGAAGACAGAATTGATATGGCGCTGAGTTTGCGGGAACTGGGGATTCAAAGCATTCCCGTCAATATGCTGAATCCAATTCCCGGCACGCCGTTTGAAAACAATAGAAGGATAACCGAAAAAGACATGCGCAGAATTGTCGCCGTATACCGATTTATTCTTCCAACCGCTTCTATCCGCCTCGCAGGAGGCAGAGGGCTGCTCCCTGATCATGGGAAGGGATGTTTTCTCTCCGGAGCGAATGCAGCGATTTCGGGTGATATGCTGACAACCGCAGGAATTACGACGGCAACCGATATGAAACTTCTGAACGAGCTTGGATACGAGGTGGGACTCTGTAATGAGTAAAAACCTGTTTATCACCGGAACGGGAACCGGTATCGGCAAGACCTATGTAACGGGACTGATTGTGAAAAAACTTCAGGACAATACTGTAAACTCCGCCTATTACAAAGCTGCTATGAGTGGAAATGACCGCCGGGCAGACGGCGTTTTGATCCCCGGTGATGCACTTCATGTAAAAACAGTTTCAGGCATCAAACAACCTTTGGAAGAAATGTGCCCATACCTGTATGAAACGGCAGTTTCTCCCCATCTGGCCGCCCGTATTGAAGGCCGACCTATTGAAATGGATCATTTACTTCTCACATTCGACGGGATTTGCGGCAGATATGATTATGTCACTGCGGAAGGCTCGGGCGGGATCCTTTGCCCTTTGCGCTTTGACAAAAAGAAGATTCTGCTGGAGGATTTTATCAAGGCGCGCAATTTAAGCTGCCTGATGGTTGCTGACGCCGGACTCGGCGCCATCAACGCAGTTGTACTGACAGCGGAATATATGAAAACACATCATATTCCGGTAAAAGGAATTATTTTTAACCATTACATACCAGGCAATACGCTGCACGAGGACAATTTGCTGATGTGCGAATTGATAACAGGGCTGAAGGTGCTGGCGTATGTCAAAGATGGGGACAGCGATTTGGATATTCCGTTCGAACTTCTGGAAACGTTATATGAATAGAATGGAAGGAATGCATAATGATTTGGTATCCATATGAACAGATGAAAACCATGCGGTCTCCCTATAAGATCATCAACGCAGAGGGTGTTTACCTCGATACCGAAGACCGCAGACTGATCGATTCCGTCTCATCCTGGTGGAGTGTAATCCACGGCTACAAACATCCCGAGCTGAACGCGGCGATCGAAACACAGCTGGAACGATTTTCTCATGTGATGCTGGGCGGACTGACTCATGAACCTGCGCAGAGGCTCTCCGATAAGCTTCAAAGCTGGCTTCCGGGAGATCTGGATTACTGCTTTTTTTCTGATTCCGGCAGTGTGGCGGTGGAAGTGGCCCTCAAAATGGCGCTGCAGTTTTTTATGAACCGGAAAGAAACACAGCGTACCATGGTGTTGGCATTGGAACACGCCTATCATGGAGACACTTTCAAAACCATGGAGGTGGGTGATGACGAGGATTATCATTTTGTACTGAATGCATATGGCAAGAGCAAATATGTTGTCCATATCCCTACTCGAATCGAAGCGCTCGAAAAAGCATTTGCAAGGTACCATGAAAGGCTCAATTGTCTGATCGTCGAGCCTCTTCTTCAGGGCGCAGGCGGTATGAGGATGTACGACATTTCTTTCTTGAAACGGGCCAGAGAACTTTGTGATCAGTACGGTGTGCTTCTTGTTTTTGATGAAGTTGCCACCGGATTCGGCCGAACCGGAAACCGATTCGTCGCGGATCTGGTTTTGCCGGATATTCTTGTTCTGGGAAAAGCCCTGACCGGTGGATATATCGGGCATGCGGTTACTGTTGCAAACCGTAGGGTTTATGAAGGATTTTACGACGACAATCCCGCTCATGCCTTGATGCACGGCCCCACCTTTATGGGAAATGCTTTGGCATGCAGTGTAGCATTGAAATCCATCGAGCTGTTCGAAAAGCAGGATTATCTGTCAAGGATCCACAAAATCGAAGCAATTACCCGCCGGGAAATGAAGGGATTTTTCGACCCGCGTATCAAAGAGATCCGAATTATGGGAGCCTGTGTATGTATTGAGGTGTATGATTCTGCCTCTATTGCCGGATATCAGCAGTTTGCCTATGAACGGGGAGTTTTCAGCCGTCCCTTCTTAAATTATTTGTATGCCATGGTACCGTACATCATAAAAGAAGATGAGCTGGTGAAGGTCCTGAGTACGATGAAAGCATGGTTTATGATTATGTAAATATTATCAAAGCAAAACACGGTGTTTCAAAGTCGTAGGGGCGATTTCTATTTTAAGATCGGCAGACTTATCGAATCCGTCAAACAGGAAGCATGCAAAACCGGCCACAATTTGGGAACATCTGCCACAATAATCTATAGTCTGTTTTAAAACCTTGCGATTGAGTGAAAAACGACGATGTAATAAAATGAGAGCATGAAGAGGCATGAAATAAGCGAAAAACAATGGAATAGGATCAAGGACAAGTTCCCGCCTGA
>Ga0129316_1000061_pt1 | contig 89611 bp, 90 predicted proteins | sample Cm1ome_2_FD_94429 | JGI IMG/M metagenome (GOLD analysis project Ga0129316, IMG submission 94429) | Eastern black-and-white colobus group fecal microbial communities from Wisconsin, USA - Cm1022B metagenome | ecosystem: Host-associated > Mammals > Digestive system > Large intestine > Fecal...
GCCTTTTTGGCTCAATTACTTAATTTAAACTCAATTCTTACGAATCAACTTAAGGCTCGTTGTTTTAAGTTCTGCATTCTATTCAATTTTCAAGATCCGTGCCCCTTCGTTCAAGTTCGTTTCTGTGTTTCCCTCTCGCGAAGTGCTTAGTAAGAATACAACGCATCCCCTATCCTGTCAAGCACAATTTTTAACTTTTTTCAAAAATTTTTCGAAGGCTTGTAATACTTGATTTATATGTACGTATTAACAGATATAAGTTCGTCTTTGCTGTAGGTAAGTTTGATCTCGAATACACGGTCGCTTACGCCTTCGAACAACAGCTTGAATATCTCCCTGTCGCCTTCCCAAATCGGGATATCATATATGCCTGTTACCGGCACCCATGTAAGCACGCCTTCATCGCAGGTTCCGGGACAGGGATCCTTGTCTCCCGTATACTCGCCTTTATATATATACATAATCTCATTATCACAGGAATCGTTTATGAAGGTGGCAACTCCCTTAAGGCTTAAACCTTCGATCTGCTCTGAAGTAATACCCGTCTCTTCGAAAATCTCGCGGACCGCACACTCATAAGCAGTCTCGCCCTGCTCGAGATGACCGCCTACGCCGAGATACTTGCCGGCATTCATATTGGTTATGTTCTTTTCTGTCGCTCCCTTCACGATAAAAAGAACATCGCTCCCTCTTGTAAGATAACAAAGGGTAGTGAGCTTATAGTCTGTCACTTAATGCCGCCTTCCTGGCTCGGCTTGTTAAGAATCCTGCTCGACGGATGAGGTCTTCCAAGTGTTATATTTCCCTTAAGAAGATCACAGTGAAGATTAACTCTGTAGATAATATAAGAAGAGACATCTACGCCGAACGTCTCACATAACGCGCACCATTTATCCGCGAAGCATACGATCCATCCCTCCCAGGAATGCGGCCAGATCAAAGTTAACGGGAACATATGATGCTTGATGATATCCTGCTCGATGGGAGGAATATCAAAAACCCTGATCGCATTCTCACAGGCGATGGCAGGATGCGTGAACCCGTGCAGTCCGCGGCGCTTGTCGCTCGGCTTGTGCCAGTCGTAGAGGAAATAATCATGTAAAAGGGCGCCTCTTACAAGCGAACGTCTGTCCACCTTGATGCCCAATACGTTCTCGAGGTTAATGGCAAATATAAGACTGAACTTGGCAACAGAAAGCGTATGCTCGAATACTGATGTGGATCCGTGCTGCGTAAACTGCTTCATCTGCTGGGCCTCATCCGACAGGATAAGGTCTCTTGCAAGCTTGAATATCTCTTTAGCTATCTTGTACTCAGTAACATCTTTCCCCATAGACTCATTTTATTACGAATCTGACAAAATACAATTAAATATGATATAGAATGCTCTGAATTAATTGAATAATACAAACATGGCAACCAACAGAGTTACAACCGATCTTACAAAAGGCAATCCGCTCACGATGACGGTCAGGTTCGCCATACCTATATTCTTAAGCAATATTCTTCAGCAGATTTACGTCCTTACGGATGTGGCGATCATCGGCCACACATTAGGCGACGATGCTTTATCGGCTATAGGAACCGTAACGACTATCTACGGCTTTTTCAATTCGCTCATGTTCGGTATGGCAAGCGGCTTCTCCGTAGTCATATCGCGCTTCTTCGGAAGCAAAGATGAGAAAGGTCTTAAAAGAGCTATTGCCAACACCCTGTTCATATCCGCAATATGGGGAATCCTCGTACCTTTGGCGGGACTTCTGAGTCTGAAAAAACTCATGACGGTCCTCGATACGCCGGCCGAGATATTCGACATGGCATACAGCTATGCTTCTGTCGTCATCTCTTTACTGTCATTTGTTTTTATCTATAACGTATTAAGATCCGTCCTGCAGGCGATCGGCAACTCGAGGGCGCCGCTTTACTTCCTTATGATATCGGTCACGACCAATATCCTTCTGGATCTGCTTTTCGTAAGGAAACTCGGATTCGGACTTCCGGGTGCGGCTTATGCTACCGGTATCGCACAGGCTCTGTCTTCGGTTATTACTTTTATATATATAGTAAAGTTCGTGCCTCAGGTGCATCTCAGCCGAAAAGACATGGTGCTCGATAAGACTTTGCTTGTGGAGATATTCTCTTCCGGCCTTGCTTTCGCGCTTATGTTTACCGTAGTCAACTTAGGGTCCATGATATTGCAGCATGCCATCAACAATCTCGGGAAGACCATCATCGCTGCCCATGTCGCTGCACGTAAGATATCCGAGCTTTGCATGATGACACTGTCCACGCTTGCCAACGCGATGGCAACTTTCGCAGGTCAGAACCACGGTGCCCGCAGATACGACCGTATCAAACAGGGACACAGAAGCGTTATGCTCTTTGCTTTCGGAATTGCCGCTGTACTTATATTTATGGTTTACATGTTCGGAGACGAGATGATAGTGCTTATCTCGGGAACATCCAATCCCGAGCTTATCAGCAACGCGGTCTTCTACTTAAGATTCGACCTTCCGTTCTATTTCGTGCTGGCGGTCCTCCTCATAACGAGAACCACCCTGCAGGGCATGGGAGCAAAGTTCGTCCCCGTCATCGCAAGTGTCATGGAACTTCTGCTTAAGGTCGTTACAGCGAAATGGCTTGCTGCAAGACTCGGCTATCTCGGGATCGCGATATGCGAGCCTGTCATCTGGATAGTCTGCGCAGTCTTCATAATAATCATATTCAGAATGCAGTTAAAGAAAAACGAAGCCGCGCTTCAAACGTGACACATAAGCACTCTCATAGTGCCCTTAAATGAAATAGAATCCTTCGATGCCGGCAGGAACACCGACTCACCGCGCTTCAATGATACCTTCGAATCGGCACAGCTGATCTCACCCTCGCCTTCAAGGCAAACGACCGCATCGAACTTGCTGTCATCCGCGGGTACCGTAAGAGCTCCGTTTATATCGTGAACAAGCACTTCGAAATACTTGCACCTGCAGATAAGATCACCGTCTCCGTCAAGACTCTGGGGCTCATACTTACGGTAATCGATAACCTCAAGACCCTTGTCCAGATGAAGCTCTCTTTTGTTGCCGTATCTGTCGGTACGGTCATAATCGTAGAGTCTGTAAGTACAGTTGCTTGACTGCTGCACCTCGCAGATGAGATTACCTGCTCCGATGGCGTGAACCGTACCCGCAGGGATGAAGAATACATCGCCCTTATTTGTAGGAACGAAATTCAAAAGATCCGTTATGGTTCCGTCTTTGACCGCCGTCTCGACTTCTTCTCGGGTAACGTTTTTCTTGAATCCGACATAAAGACCGGCACCGGGTACGGAATCCATTACATACCACATCTCGTTCTTGCCGTAAGAGGATTCATTCTCAAGAGCATAATCATCATCGGGATGAACCTGAACAGACAGATCCGACTCGGCATCGATAAGCTTGAGAAGCAGAGGGAAAGAACGCAGTGACGCGCACTTCCAACCGAGCGATGCCTTGCCCACAGTCTCTATATAACGTCCGAGATACATACCCTTGTGTCTTCCGTTGACAACTCTCGACTGGCCGTCGGGATGAGCAGACAGCACCCACGCCTCCGCGACTCTGTCCATATCGGTATTGAAACCGAACTCGTCCTTAAGACGGGTTCCGCCCCAGATATATTCCTTAAGGGACGGACGAAGCTTGATGAGAGGCTCGATCTTTACGCCGAGCTCAATCTCACCGATATCCTCGGAAGTTCTTGCCTGGCGGTCATCTACGAAAATATCTTCACCGTAGGATGCATCAATAAACTCCAATACGGTATCGCCTGTGTTGGATATCTGATGCCTTACGGAAGGTCTTACCTCGACATTGCCGAAGCCGTCATAAGTCTTCGTCTCGGAATCGAGCATAACAAGAGCCTTGCCGGACAGTATGATCCAGTTCTCCGTTCTCTTGTCATGGGAATGCTCGTAGATTGTTCTTCCGGGATTAACATAGACATGACGTATATAATGCGAAGCCGAGCTTTCAAGCTGCTTATACCAGCCCCACTGTCTGAAATGAATATTACCGCTGTTAATGAACTTATCTATCTTCTGCGAATCAGACGTATCGTCGCCGAGGAACTGCTTAAGATCGCCTTCGCTGCTCTGTCCCCTTTTACCGACGAATACGGCATCATCCGTATTGACGATAACGGCATCTTCGATGCCGCTTACCACGACGGCTCTGTCCGCGGACTTATTTACAATGAATGAATTATCACAATTGATCGCTGCCGACGGTCCCTTGTTCTTATACGAGAACTTCTCGAGATCCTCCAAAGACGTAAGCTCGTTCCAGGAGAATCCGGACTTTACCATAGACAGATTGCCGCTGTGCTCGAGGACCTGTCTTTCCACAGAAACCCTCTCGATAAGTTCGAGTGCTTCTCTGGAGAAGACCAGATCGCCGTCCTTTTCGATGCGGCGCGCGAAAGCCTTGGTGCATGCCTCATACACTTCGGGCGAGATCTTTCTCAATTCGTTGAGATAATCTCCGACGCGGACCAGGAGCATACCGAGATTCCTGTAGAAAGGAGACGATATCGCGGACGGATCCTTCGGCTTCTCTTTGAACTTTACGGGGCTGCCGTAGATATACCCGTAACGCGGATTGATGCTGTCCTCTTCCTTTCCGAAGACAACGATACGGCCGTCGCCTGCAAGTGCCCTGGCTTCAAGGATCGCATCAGAATAGCCGGAAGATGCGTCGATCATTACATCCGAAGGGACAACAAGCACAAACTCGGAAGGCTGCAGCGACAAAAGCGCGAGCGTAACCGAAGCGGTTGTCCTTCTGGGAACATCTTCATAAAAGGATCTGTATTCAAGTCCCTGAAATGCCCTGAGCTGATTATCGATAACATTCTTATGCTCGGAACCTGCAACAATAAGGAACTCGTCACAGTAAGGCATATTACGTGCGATAGTATCCTGGAACACGGAATGATACTGCGTAAGCTCTATGAACTGCTTGGGATAATCACGCCTGGAAAGAGGCCATAACCTTTCTCCTAATCCTCCCGCTAAGATCAGACACTTCACTTAAAGTAACTCCTTCGAATCCTTAGGTTCCACCAGATACCAACCGTATCAAAGAACATCTTAAAGATGTCTCCGATCTTTATTCTACCAAATGAAGCATTTCTTTTAAAAACAACCTCGACAGGCATCTGATCTATCACGGCTCCTTCATGCGCACATAAAGCGAGCACTTCGATATCGAATGCATATCCCTTAACCTTAAGCATGGGGGCGACCTTCTTTATCAAAGATGCCTTGTACAGTTTAACTCCGGTCTGCGTATCCTTGATATTCATGCCGAACAGCACCTTGAGGATTATAAAATAACCCCACGATACGAACCTTCTCATCGGTGGATAGTCCAGCTTGGAATCCTTATGCATCTTGGATCCGATGACGACATCGCATCCTGTCTGTTCCATATGATCGTAATACCTTACGAGGTGTGACGGATCAATATCGAGATCCGCATCTATAAACCCGATTACATCTCCGGAAGCTTCACTGACACCATGCTTAATGGCACCGCCCTTACCGCGGTTCTTATCGTATCCCGCATACTTGATCTCGGGATATAAAGCCGCAGCCTCCATGATCTGTTCCTTCGTGTTATCCGGGCTGCCGTCATTGACCGCGAGGATCTCGAATGAATCGACAGACTCAAGAAGAGCCTTCCTTATCTCAAGAAGGTTGTCCTTGATTGTCTTACCCTCTTTATAGGCGGGAACTATAACGGAAAACTTCATTACGATACCCCCATATAAGTCCAGGCAGCGGGATCTAAGATCTGCGTGCCGTCAAAAGAATACCAGTCATCGGATGTAAACCTGACCGCATCGGCGCCGGCAGGAGTATCGGTTACATTACTGTCGTTGGAATTGTAAACGCATACGGGCATACCGTATTCGAGATGCGTAATAAGCGGATTGCCCGTGAACGGATTTACGGGGTCCGTGATGATGCCCTGCGAAGCGATAAAAGGAACGTCGGCATTGATCATAAAGTCTTCGCTTACGGTAAATCCGGTCGAACCGAAGTCCTTGACCATCAGTACAGGGTTGAATGATTCGAAGCCGAGACTTACGGGGCTTAATGTCTCAAGATTCGTCTGATCACCGAAGAACGCGACATCATAAGCCATCGTGCCGTGATCGGCTACGACGATGATCCTGGTGTTATCCCACACGCCCATCTCTCTTAAGTAATCGAAGTACTGACCCAGCAGAATATAAGCTGCGACATTACTTTCATAATGTCTCATGCAGTTATACGAATCCATCTGCAGAGTAAAACCGTTGACGGGCTGCGCGAATCTGTCGACATGTTCGGCATCATACTGCGTATTATCGACATTCTGCGAAGGAACATACTCCGGCTCCTGAAGAAGCATCGTACTGTGCGGAGTCTCATTATCAATATACATAAAGGTATCGGCATCACCCTGCTCGATATCGGTTATCTGCGCGAGATTGGCAAGAACGGTATATGCCTCCATGGCATCCTCATTGACACCGACAGAAGATGAAGGTCCTCCTGCGATCTGAGGGATCGTGAAGCCCAGCTCATCCGTAATACCGGTATCCGTCATGTTGTAATTACCCGAATTGTACACCGTGTTCTGTATAAGCAGCGGACTTACCTTCAGGATCGAATAGCAGAAGAAATTTCTTTCCCATAAGCTCTGCCTGGAGCCGTTAAAATCAAGTGCACCGAGCACGCCCTCTGTAATATAGGCGTTAATGCCCTCGTACTCCTCCCCGTCGAAAAGACGAAGATCCGGAGGCGACATATAATCGGCATAAGGCGGATCGAGAAGCGTAACCTCGAAGCCTTCATCTCTGAAAAGCATCGGCATCATCGATAATGCCTCATTCTGAGTCTGTCTCAATGTCTTGGTCTCATCGGCACAGATCTCTCCGGGAGTGTAATCATAACCGCCGAACAGCGACGGTGTGGCATGCTTGGTATGCATTCCGAATGACAGCGTATTCGGATAGAATGTGAATCCGTCAAACTGTTCCTGAAGTCCGGGGATCTCATTAAAGATAACCGGAACAAGGAATCCCGGTGCTCTGTCTATCATGAGGATCATTACGTTTCTTCCTTCGGTTGACAGCGGGATCGACGGCATCTGAATATCAACTCTGCCTTCAGTCTCGTTATACGCCTTGCGGATAAGATTCATGTTGTAAAGGCTCATCACAATACCTACAAGAGCAAGGATAAGAGCGATGCCTTCGGTAAGCTTATGCCACTTGTTGAAAAGGAACACAAACACGCCGGCTGCGGCGATAACGATAAATGCGTTCAATGCCTTTTCGGGCAGAGCGTAGCTGAATGGAGTCTCGAACATCAACGTATCCGTCAGCGTGCCGAGCTTGGTGCCGAAGAAAAGATATGTGACGGCAAATGCCGGGCAAAGTGCCCACCAGATCTGACTGATTATTGCTCTTGCACTTTTCCCCGCAAGATAGAAGAATACCGAGCCCCACACGATAAAGTACCCGGCAGCGATACATGCAGCATGAATAACATAAGTGTTGGGCGACACGAGATTAAGGTAATCCATGAACTCCGTCGGGGATGATCTTATTACTGCCGAGGGTATGAGAAGCCCTACAAGTACAGTCAGGAAGATACCGCTTAAGATAAAGATATTACGGTTCGAGGAAGTGTAAGTGATCTTATCGGAAAGCTTAACAGAAGCCTTGGACTTACCCCTGATAAGAAGAACTATAACAGGAACGATAAGTACCGCTCCGATGAGCGTAAGCTTAAGCTGTCTTCCGGGATACGGCGCATCGTAGATCGTGTTAACGTAAAGCATAATGACCGCGCCTGCTGCCGCAGCCACACATGCAAGTACAAAGCCCGGACGCTTGAATCTGTAGAACACATTCTTGATCATCGAGAAGACGTTATTCAATGTCCAGTAGAATGCAAGTCCCGAAGGCGAATTATAAAGGAGCACAAGGAACACCAGAGCCATCGCATAAAGCTGAACCTTGCTCTTTAACGGCATATCCTTTGTGTATATATATCCTGATATAAAGTTGATTAGAGTCATGAGGATAGGAAGCACATTGATTCCTATTCCGAACAGTACGATCATCTGGTCGGGAGCTCCCAGGTCATGTATAGGACCGAAGGATACGCCTCTTAAAAGCTTAAGATTGGACAGGAACCTGTATGCCGCCATAAAGAAAGGGATCTGCAGGAGCAAAGACACCGAACCTTTAAGTACATACAAAGGAGAGTAGTTATTCTGGGCATAGTAGGTGTTGAGCATCATCATGCGCTCATCGCCCTTGAATGTCTTCTTTATGTGGGCGATACCGCCGGCAAGCGAAGCCTCAAGATCGCGCTCTTCCCTCTGGACTTCATCTGCTCTCTTATACAGCGGAAGTACAAGGAAGTTTACGGCGAGACTTAAGATGATTATCGCGAAGCCCGGATTGCCGACGATCCTGTGAGCGATCGAGAAGACAACCTCGAAGAACAATTCGAGCGGATATATCAACAATGTGTACAACATGCTCATCATCTCGTTCCGTCAAACTCCCATGCGTTCATATCGATCACTTCAGTTCCGTTAAAAGCATACCAGTCATCTTCTGCAAATCTCAAGGAGTCCGGACCCGCTTCGCTCCAGTCGTTGGAATCCAAAACTATGAGAGGCATGTCATGAACCCCGTCCATTGTTATGGGATTTCCGGTAAAAGGATTAACCGGGTTATCAATAATGCCGTTGGTTGCAAGATACGGAACATCTGCATTAGTCATTATATCGTTGTTTACGGTAAAACCGGTCGAACCGAAGTCCTTTACCATAAGTATGGGATTGAACGAATCAATGCACACATCATTCATATTAAGCTGTCCGCCGAACATTACCGCATCGCCTCTGGCAATACTGTGGTCGGCTACGATAATAATCCTCGTGTTATCCCATACACCCAATTCTCTTAAGTAATCAAAGTAAAGACCGAGGCGCACATAAGCAGCCGCATTACTCGAGTAATTCTTCATGGTCTCGTAGCTGCTCATATCAAGATAATAGCCGTTGATCGGATCTGCGAAACGGTCCGCATGCTCAATATCATAGGCGATATTATCGACATACTGATAAGGGATATACTCGGGAGCCTGATAAAGCATGGCATCGTGAGTTATGTCGGAATCCATATACATGAATGTTCCGTTGACATCATCGGTGACGGTTGTGATCTCCCCTAACATCGAAAGCTCCTGGAAAGCCGCCATACCCGTTCTGTCCACGCCGCCGCTCGACGACTCGCTGAATCCGGCCTGCGGGATAGTGATATCCGACTCATAATTTACCGGAGCTTCCGGCTGGTTGTAATGACCTTCGTTATAAACGGTTGCCTGAAGGTACAAAGGCGAGATCTTAAAGATCGAATAGCAGAAGAAATTACGGAGCCATATCTTCTCCTGGAACTCTTCGAATTTATAATAATCTGCCATTACCACGCCTTCGGCATAATAAGCATTGATCCCCTCGTATTCGGGACCCGAGAATACAGACAGATCCGAAGGTGTGGAATATCCTGCGAAAGGAGGGTCAAGCAATGTAACTTCAAATCCTTCATCTCTAAACAGGAACGGCATGACCGACAAAGCTTCATTCTGAGTCTGAACAAGAGTCCTGCTTGTATCGGCATTGATGGCAGCAGGTGTATAGTCATATCCTCCGAACAGTGCCGGTGCACCGAACTTGGTCCTGTTACCGAATGACAGAGTATTCGGATAATAAGTAAATCCGTCGAACTGATCATAAAGATACGGCAATTCCTCAAATACGATCGGCATAAGATAACCTGGGGCTCTGTCGAGCATAATGACCATTACGTTCTGACCCTGCGATGAAAGCGTTATACGGGGATACTCGCTTTGTACCATACGCAGGTTGTCCCTGTATGCCTTATTGATAGGGATCATATTGATGATGCTAATGATAAGCGATACGGCAGCAAGCGCCATAATAAGCTCATTGGTGATCTTGGGTTTGAAATATGCAAGCACCGCGAAGGCGATTACCGCAACTGTTACGACCGCCAGATTGACAGCCTTCTGCGAAGGAGAAAATTCGAACGGCTGAAAGTATACAAAATTAACCGATATATCGCCGAGATCATTTCCGAAGAACATATATGAGATCAAAGAAGCGGGACACAATATCATCCACACCCTGCTCATTATCACCTTGGCAGTCTTGTTAACAAGACTGAAAAAGATCCCTCCCCACACCAGGAAATATCCGGCTGCAATAAGAAAAGAATGTCCTATGTACACCAGAGGATTCTTAAGGTTCATAAGATCCATAAACTCCGAAGGCGATATCTTAACTATCGCGGACGGGATCAGCACACCGGTAAGAACCGACATGAACAGACCGCTCATGATAAACATCGTGCTGTCAGTCTTCGAATAATCCGGCAACCTAATTCCTTTAGCCGACGGTCCCTTCTTCTGCTTCCACAGAACAACAATAAGCGGAATGACAAGCGCAAGTGCTATCGCAGTAAGCCTGATGCGCCTCGAAGTATAAGGGGTATAGTAGACAGTATTAAGCCAGACTGCAGCGAACACGCCGATGACGGCGAACAGGACCGACAGTACAAGACCGGGTTTCTTGAGTTTGTAGAATACATTTTTCGCGCAGGAGAACAGATTGTTCAAAGTCCAGTAGAAAACAAGTCCTGACGGAGAGTCGTACAGTAACACGAGGAATACAGCTGCGATTCCGTACAACTGGATCTTGCTCTTAAGCGGCATACCCTTCGTGTAGATAATGCCGGAAACCACGTTGATGAGTGTCATAAGTATCGGCAGCACATTGATGCCGAAGCCGAACACCTCCCACATATGGTCGGGTGCTCCGAGATCGCTTATGGGACCGAAGGACACTCCGCGAAGTATCTCAAGATGCGAAAGAAATCTGTAGGCCGCCATAAAGAACGGGATCTGCAGAAGAAGTGATACGGATTCTTTAAAGACATCCGTAGATCTGTAATCATTCTCTCTGTAGTAAGCCTGAAGCATCATGACGCGCTCGTCGCCCTTAAAGGCTTCTTTAATGCGTCTGACCATAGGCGCCATCAGATCCTTCTTAACCTTCTGCTCTTTCTCGAGCTTATCCGCTCTGGCGTACAAAGGAAGAAGAAGGAAATTAACTATAAGGCTTAATACTATTATCGCGTACCCGGGATGAGGTACGATCCTGGTCGCGATCGCGAATACGACCTCGAACAGCAGCTCCAACGGGTAGATGAATAATGTGTATAACGCATTCATCTCGTTCCGTCAAACTCCCAGGAATCCCTGTTGAATATACGGTCACCCGTAAAGGCATACCAGTCACCTTCCGAGAAGGCATAAGCATCGGCACCCGCTATAGTGTCCGCGCCTTCGACATTCCAGTCTTCCGAATCATATATGAGCATAGGAAGATCGGTCTTGCCGTCCATCGTAAGAGGATTGCCGGTAAAAGGATTAACGGCATTATCGATAACACCGGCCGTGGCAAGATAAGGCACATCGGCATTGGTCATAAAGTCTTCGCATACATTGAATCCGGTCGCACCGAAGTCCTTTACCATGAGAAGACAGTTGAAGCTCTCCATATTTACATCACGGACTATAGTATGTCCGCCGAACATATCCGCAGTCGGTCCGTGATCCGATACGATGATAATTCTTGTATTGTCCCAGACTCCCATTTCTCTTAAGTAATCAAAATATATACCGAGCTGTATATAAGAAGCTGCATTGCACTGATAATGCGACATTGCGGGAGCGGAATCCATATACAGATCGTAACCGCTTACGGGAGTTGCAAATCTTGATGCATTCTGCTCGTCATACGCCCTGTTATCTACGATCTCGGAAGGCTCATATGCAGGCTCCTGAAGCATCATCGTATTGTGGGGAGTAACATTAACAAGATACATGAATGTATTCTGCTCACTCTCGTTAACTTCCGTTATAAGATCGAGATTGGTAAGAACGGTATACGCATTCATGAACACCTGGGATACGCCTGTGGATTCAGACTTATTCGCGACAGTTTGCGGTGTTGTAAATACTTCGTCGGCATCGACGGAAGATGAGAAGCCCGTGTCAGCCTGATTATAATTGCCCTGATTATAAATACTTCTTTGCAGGAATAAAGGGCATGTCTTAAACAGACTGTAACAGAAGAAATTTCTCTCCCACAACGAGTTCTGCTGTGCCGAGAAATCCGCATCGATGTTTACAAATCTTCCCTTGGTTATATAGGATGCTATACCGTCATAAAGGTCGCCGGTAAATACATCGAGATTAGGTGTCCATTCGTATCCTGCGAACGGCGGATCACACATCGTGACCTCATATCCGTTATCCCTGAACAATACGGGAAGGACAGACAGAGCCTCATTATGCTTGTCTACAAGAGTCTGTGATGTATTGGCACATATTGCCGCGGGCGTGTACTCATACCCGCCGAAAAGAGCGGGAGCCGCAAACTTTGTGTGCGAACCGAAAGACAGTGTGTTGGGATAATATGTAAATCCGTCAAACTGCTCCTGAAGTTCGGGAATCTCTTCGAAGATATAAGGAACAAAATAACCCGGAGCTCTGTCGAGCATTATGACCATAACATTCTGTCCTTCTGTCGACAGAGGAACGCTTGCGAGCTCACTTACACTGCCCAAAGACACCTTACTGAACGCCCGCTCTATATTATTCATATTGATTATGCTCATTGTAAGAGCAGCTGCGAAAAACGCGAAAGCAACGACCTCCGATATCCTCTTGAAGACCGTCGCCAGTATCAATGCTGCCGCGACGGCACAGAATACAGCCAGAGCATTGACTATCTGCTGCTGTGCAACAAATGTAAAGGGTTCATCATAAATAAGATCGGAAGACAGATTGCCCAGATTCTTTCCGAAGAAAAGATATGTAACTGCGGCTGCAGGACATGCGCTCCACCACAACAGACTCAGTATGGTTCTAGTGTGAGGTCTTCCGAGCGCAAAGAAGATTCCGCCCCATACCAGGAACACACCCGCGGCAAGAAGAAATGCCGTAACCACATAATAATTGGGTGATCTGTAGCTTATGGCATCAATAAACTCAGACGGTGATGTCTTGATGACGGATGACGGTATAAGAAGTCCGAGTAATACAGACATGAACAAACCGCTTAATATAAAGATCGTGCGGTTATGCTTACTGTACTTAAACCCCTTGATCAGCTTCGCGATATACGAAGGCTTCTTACCCTTAAGCATTACTATAATAAGAGGAATAACAAGCGCCGCACCAAACACCGTAAGTCTCAATTGTCTTGCATGATAAGGCGAATCGTAGAATGTATTGACGTAAAGCATGATGACCGCACCTGTTGCCGCAGCCACACATGCAAGTACAAAGCCCGGACGCTTGAATCTGTAGAACACATTCTTCAACATCGAGAACACATTATTCAGCGTCCAGTAGAATGCAAGTCCCGAAGGTGAATTATACAGAAGAACAAGGAACACCAGCGCCATAGCATAAAGCTGGATCTTGCTCTTTAACGGCATTCCCTTCGTGTAGATATATCCCGATATGAAGTTGATCAGTGTCATAAGGATAGGAAGCACATTGATGCCTATTCCGAACAGCACGATCATCTGATCGGGCGCGCCCAGGTCATGTATAGGTCCGAATGACACTCCCCTGAGGAGCTTAAGATTGGATAAGAATCTGTAAGCCGCCATGAAGAACGGAATCTGCAGAAGCAATGATACCGAACCTTTAAGTACATACAAAGGAGAGTAGTTATTCTGGGCATAGTATGTGTTGAGCATCATCATGCGCTCATCGCCCTTGAATGTTTTCTTTATATGGGCGATACCTGCCGCAAGCGACGCTTCGAGATCTCTTTCTTCCTTTTGTACTTCATCCGCTCTCTTATACAGGGGAAGGACGAGGAAGTTTACGGCGAGGCTTAAGATTATTATCGCGAAACCCGGATTGCCGACGATTCTGTTTGCAATAGAGAAAACGACCTCGAAGAATAATTCCAGAGGTCTGATCACAAGGTCAAAGAATATTGTCAACAGAGAAGGTATCAATTGCTTTCCTCTTCGCTTAATTCGCCAAGCTTGCCTGTCAGATAATCGCACACTGATTCAGTGGCATTGCCGATATTCTTCCAGGCTGTACTCCTTACCTCACGTCTTGCAGATTCATACGAAGGATCGTTAATACATTCATCAATCATGGACTTAAGATTGCCCTTATAGTCGTCCGTGATCTCCTTGCCGACCTGCGGCAGAACCTCGAATGTATACGGCGTCTCATCGAGCCACCATGCATCGTAAGGATCCTTGGAGAAACCGGCATTCGCATACATGATCGGCTTATCGAACACGAGCAGGAAGTCGAATATTACACCCGAAAAATCCGATATCATTATGTCGGCCTTGGCAAGAACATCAAAGTTATCGTTATCTCTGTTCCACTCGAAGTTCTCATTATCAGGATACTTCTTCATCAGTTTCTCGAGCATATCCGCTTCTGAAGAGAATGACTGCGGGTGCGGTCTTACGATGATATGATATCCCGTAGCGATGAGCTCATCGAGGAACGGAGCTCCGTATTTCGTAAGGATACCCGAAGGGCCCCATGAAGGTGCCAGAAGCACGATGGGTTTACCGCTCTTTTTATCCGCAGCAGGATGGGCATCAAGCCTTTTCTTCATCTCATCAAGATATGTAAGTCCTACGAGTTCTATCCTCTTCTCGGGAAGTCCTCTTAATGCTTCAAGTTCTCTCGTCTGCTTTACCTGATGATCGCCCGACAGAAGAAGGGCATCGTAATAATCGGTTCCGAACATTCTGTAGAGCGATATATTACCGGGAGCATGAAGTATATGAACATAGTGATTTACCGTCTTCGAACGCTTCCACTGATATACATCGAGACCCGGGGTCGTCGACAGAACGATATATGCATTAAGGATATTAAGTCTGGAGAAAGCTTTATTGCCCTCACCTATGAATTCACAAACGACATATTTACATGTCTTGCCGTATTCAATGGCGGGATCATCGGGAGAAGCCGTGTAATAGTATGCCTTCTGCCCCCTCTTCTCGAGTTCTTCGCATATGGGCTTAAATACGTTCCAATAACGCTTATGGTCGGAGAATATAACTATGGGAAGCTTATTCTTGTCTATCTTGGCTTTCTTGCCGCCGGACAGAATAAACTTTATCTTGATCAATGCGGTACGCAGGAAGAAAACAACGACACCGATAATTCCTATCAGTATCGAGAAAAGCATACTTCCTGTTCCGGGATCTATATACAGATTCATCATATTCGCTCCTTCCAAGTGTTACATTATAAATGGAATTATTCAGAAAATCATCTGTATCCGATACCGAAAGAATGCCAAATATTCTGATAATCCGGGGATACGGATATAGCATCTATCACATCTTCACGGGTCGCGCCGCCGTCCAGCTCCGCGATCCAGTTCATAAGCTCACTTCTCGAGCCGTTCCTTAAGAGCATAAGTCTGTAGATTGCTTCAATAAACTGTGCATTGCTGCAGTCAAATCCGTTATTGTTATAGACTTCCCAGATCACGGAATCGGGAGTCCTGTTAGATCCGACCAGGATCTGCACCATATTCTTAACTTCATCGATCGACGGGAATCTTAAGTATCCCATCCTGTAAACCCTAACGACATAATCGGATGTGTTGCGGTAGAAAGGATCATCACACATGGTATCATCGTATATGATCTCAAATGACCTTCCGCAGGTTCCTTCATAATCACCCTTTCCGGCTATATCGACCCAGGCGGTCCCGGGAAGATAATTATTCCAGTACGACAGTTCATAGTCCCTGCCTTCCTGAAGAACCGTTCCGTCAAGTTCTACCGTGACCTGCTCAGGGTTCACCGCAGAACCTGTATAAGCCGCGGTTTGAGACACGGTAATATCTGCAAGACGGATATCATTACCGGGAATATCCGAAGATGAAACCGTCTCATAATAATCATTATTCTCGGATCCTATACGAAGATAATCCGACTCTCCTTCGGGAGCTGCTGCCAGGGCGGCTTCACCGTCATCTGATACGGTTATATACAGGCCGGTCTCGACATTATTAACCGTAAAGTAAGGTGTTCCCGCCACGGAATTGATATCCCACAGGTACGCCGATGAAGCCTGATCGTAATTGCCGGCAAAGAGCCCGCCGTCGATAACACAAAGAGTTTTGGTAACGCCGTAGGAATCAAAAGAGATCTGATAATGATCCCCGTCGGGAACTATATCGAAGCCTGTTGCCTCATCTTCGCCGAGCCCGACAGTATAGTCATCAAATCCCTTCATTCTGACTTCTATTCCAAGCATCGTATCGCGGGAATAGATCTGATAATTCCCCGCCTCGACAGCGGCTGCAAGGTTAAGTGCTTTAACAACTGCCACAACCAGCAAAGCAGACACAAAGACTGCGTAAACAAACTGTATGACATACTTCAGTGTCTCTTTGTTCACGGACCATAAATATACGGTTACAGCCAAAGACACAATGATCACCGCGATGACGGAATAAAGCCCCACGAGCGATCTGAAGCCGTAAGTCTTCTGTCCGTACAGAAGATAATTACGGATAAAGCCTTTAACCGCACATATATATGTCGCACCCATAACACATGAGAAAAACGAGAACACGGTAAGCGATGTCGTCTTAAGATCGGCCTGCGCCGCAAGCAGCGCGATAAGTGCCGTATCGAGCACATATGAGATATTCATCTCAAACTGCAAAAACAGACCGGATGCCGCAAGTATCGCGATGACTACAAACAATGAGTCATTGCCTTTTCGCTTATTTGTAACGATGCCGAGCACTCCGATAAAAGCCGCGACCAGTCTTGCCATGCCGTCAAACTCGGAAGGAAGCGCATCGAATACGGGAGTCAATCCCCTGAACCAGGATGCGAGCAGCAAAACCAGCGCAGGAACGTTCAGTATCAGTGACGGATCGATGTCCTTTATCTTCTGTCGGATCTGCCCGGTACTCATTGAAGCCTCATATACATATTGATATTGCCATCATCGACAGGCATCAGCACCACACGCGAATCTTCAGTCTCGTATAAGGCAAGCCCGCATTCTTCATTTATCATCAGAAAATACATGGTATTGCCCAAGCGATCGAATCTCCATCTGAAAGCGTCGCCGTCACCGTTATCATCCATAACGAGGGTCTGATCCTCACCGGCGCCCAGATACATGGGATTACCGCTTATCATTTTATATATCCGATATGAATCTGACTCCTTATCGTATACGAATTCGAAAGTATCGTTATATCGGTCGTCGTGGTTAAACGAGAATATCTGCCCTTCATCCGACACCGACACGCTCAGAAGTCTGAACGAGTTATAGCAATAGATATGCGACGAATACTCATCACCGAGCACGCGGTTGCCGACAGGCCATTTGATAGCGAATGCCGTGATCAGGATAATGAGGCATCCGACAATGATATAAGCCAATACTCTCTTGTCGGTCTTCTTTGCCATCAGTAGATAAATTTTCTCTGGATATAGTAGCTTGCGAGGAACAGAACTATATCAACCGGTATCTTAAATCCAAGCTCCGGTACCGCCGGGAACAGAGCCACAAACAAAGTGACGAGAACTGCCGACAGCGACATCTGAATAACGGCAAGGAACACATATCTCGGGAACGATGTCGTGTGCTTCTTTCCGCTGTTAAAGACGAATTTATAATTAATGAGATAGTTGTATGCAGCAGAAATTACTCTCGCCAATACCGTCGCAGCCGCTACATAAACTGCCGTATCTATAAACAGAATCAGGAGCTTACAGAACACATGGAAAAGTACAAGGTCGATCACCGCCGACGACAAAGAAGCGAACATGAACTTCGCGAAAATAATTCCGAAGATCTTATATATCCTTATCGAATCCTTGACAGGATTAAAGTGAGTCTGGTGATTCTCCTTGGAGTCGTAGATGGTCTTTATCGGAACCTCGACGATCTTGTATCTGTCCTTGGTAACAACGAGCATTCTCGTCTCGAACTCGAATCTCTCTCCTTCAACGTCGAGAAGCTCTCTCATGAATTCCCGTGATATGCCGCGAAGCCCGGTCTGCGTATCGGAGACCTTTACTCCGCACAGATAACCGAAGACTTTAACCGTCAGGTTATTGCCTGCACGCGACTTGAACGGGACATCCTCTCCCGAAAAATCCCTGACGCCGAGTATAAGGCTGTCGGGATTGGCTTTAAGAGCATCCATACACTTCTTGATACACTCGACGGAATGCTGACCGTCCGAGTCTGCCGTTACGCAGCCTGTTGCCTCAGGCATATTATCGAGAATGTACGAGAAGGCTGTCTTAAGAGCTCTGCCCTTGCCTTTGTTCACTTCGTGGTGCAGGACCACTCCGCCTAAAGGCTTAACAATCTGCTCTGCCTGCTCGAAAAAGCTGTTATAGGACTCCCCGCTTCCGTCGTCGACTACAACCACAGGACCAAGCCCTGCATTGTTCAGGTCTGTGAGAATTGCCGGGAATCTTTCATCCGGCTCGTACGAGGGGATTACTATCGGTATCACTTTGCTTTATCAGAACTTGAACGCGTCTTTGATTCCGGGATAGTTTCTGTCTCTGTCATTTATGTTAAGCGGAGTACCGTCCGAGAACTTGTCTCCGACAACATCCGGCCACTCGATACCGATATCGGGATCGTTCCAGCGCAGTCCGCCTTCATCACCCTGGTGCCAGAAGTCTGTTACCTTATAGCAGAACTCTGCAGTCTCGCTCAATACGAGGAATCCGTGAGCAAAGCCTTCGGAGATCAGGAACTGCTTCTTGTTCTCCTCGGAAAGAAGAACTCCGTACCACTGACCGTATGTAGCGCTGTCCTTGCGAAGATCTACTGCAACATCAAAAACCTCACCCTTGATAACTCTGACGAGCTTTGCCTGAGGATGCTGCTTCTGATAATGAAGTCCGCGGAGAACTCCTCTTACGGACATCGACTGATTATCCTGAACAAATACCTGATTCAGTCCGGCTTCAGCCATATCCCTCTGGTTATATGTCTCCATAAAATAACCGCGCTCGTCACCGTGTACTGCGGGTTCGATAATAAAAAGTCCTTCGATGGGTGCCTTGGTAACTGTGATCTGTCCCATTATTCCTCCTTAAGCTCCTCAAGATATCTGCTGAGCGCATCCTGCCATGTCGGCAGAGGTGTAAATCCGTTCTCTGTGAGCTTTGATTTATCAAGTCTTGAATTAAAAGGTCTTGCAGCCTTGGAAAGTCCGTACTCCGCTGTTGTTACGGGTGTGACCTTAGTGGAAAGACCCGCCTGGCGGTAGATCTCACATGTGAAATCATACCATGAGATGTATCCGCCTTCGTTGGTAGCGTGATAATAACCGTATTTCTCCGTCTCGGCCATATCGACGAGAAGTCTTGCAAGGTCATATGTATATGTGGGAGTTCCCACCTGATCGTTAACGACTCTTACCTCATCATGAGTCTTACCTACATTGAGCATTGTCTTGATGAAGTTCTTGCCGTTCTTGCCGAATACCCATGCGATTCTTACGATGAAATACTTATCGAGAAGCCCCGATACTGCGAGTTCGCCGTCGAGCTTGCTCTGACCGTACACATTAAGAGGTGCATAGTTTCTGTCGTCCGGCTGCCACGGTCTTTCGCCCTGTCCGTCAAAGACATAGTCGGTGCTGATGTAGATCATCTTCGCACCGGCCGTTCTTGCAGCCTGTGCGATGTATCTTGTACCTTCGCTGTTGATAGCTCTTACCTTATCTCTGTTCTCCTCATCCTCGGCAGCATCTACGGCAGTCCATGCAGCACAGTGAACGATAACGTCAGGCTTGATTGTTGCAACAGCCTTGGCAACTTCAGCCTCATTCGTAATATCGAGCTTTACATAAGGGAATGAGTTATTAACCTCATCGAGGATATCCGTACCGACTGCTTCGTAACCTCTCTTATCGAGTTCGTTAAGAACGTCGTGACCAAGCTGTCCGCCTACACCTGTAACAAAGAATCTCATCTCTTACTTATCTCCGTACATCTTCTCGTAGTAGTTCTGATACTCACCGCTGATGATGGGCTGCCACCATGCCTCGTTATCGAGATACCATCTGATAGTCTTTACGATACCATCGGCGAACTTCGTCTCAGGAAGCCATCCCAGATCGTTATGGATCTTTGTGGGATCGATGGCATATCTTCTGTCGTGACCTGCACGGTCTGTTACGTATGTGATGAGGTCTTCGGACTTGCCGAGCTCCTTCAGGATAAGCTTAACGATGTCGATGTTGGCCATCTCGTTGTGACCGCCGACGTTATAGACCTCTCCTACCTTACCGTTGTGGATGATAAGATCGATAGCCTTGCAGTGATCCTCTACGTAGAGCCAGTCTCTTACGTTAAGTCCGTCGCCGTATACGGGCAAAGACTCGTCGTGAAGAGCACGGATGATCATGAGAGGAATGAGCTTCTCGGGGAAATGGTAAGGACCGTAGTTATTCGAGCATCTCGAGATAGTTACGGGAAGTCCGTATGTTCTGTAGTAAGCGAGAACAAGAAGGTCTGCGCCTGCCTTGGAAGAAGAATACGGTGAGCTTGTGTGGATAGGAGTCTGCTCTGTGAAGAACAGGTCGGGACGGTCAAGAGGAAGGTCTCCGTAAACCTCATCCGTTGATACCTGATGGTATCTCTTTACACCGTACTTTCTTGAAGCATCCATGAGTACGGAAGTACCGATGATGTTTGTCTCAAGGAAGATCTGAGGGTTCTCGATGGAACGGTCTACGTGGCTCTCTGCCGCGAAGTTTACTACGATATCGGGCTTCTCCTCTGCGAAAAGCTTATCAACAGCTTCCTTGTCGCAGATATCAGCCTTAACGAATCTGAAATTGGGGTTATCCATAACAGGCTCGAGTGTAGAAAGGTTACCTGCATATGTGAGCTTATCAAGACAGATGATCCTGTAATCCGGATGTGCCTTGAGCATATGGAATACGAAGTTGCTTCCGATAAAACCTGCGCCGCCTGTTACGATAATATTCATGTCAATCTCCTTAATTTCAAATCGGGTACTAGTATAACCGATTATGTTCTGTTTATGAATTTGCCTTCGAGAAGATCCTTAAGGTACTGACCGTACTGGCTCTTACCCATAAGTCTAATAGTCTCCTCTACCTGCTCTTTCGTGATCCATCCGTTGTTATAAGCGATATCCTCAAGGCAGCCGATCTTTCTGTGCTGATGCTGCTCGACGGTCTTAATGAAGTTGCCCGCATCGAACAGGCTCTCGTGAGTTCCCGTGTCGAGCCATGTGAATCCTCTTCCGAGAATATCGACATTCAGCTTGCCGTATTCGAGATAGATCCTGTTAAGATCCGTGATCTCAAGCTCGCCTCTTGCGGAAGGCTTGAGGTTCTTCGCATATTCAACGACCTTGTTGTCATAGAAATAAAGTCCCGTAACGCAGTAGTTGCTCTTGGGGTGCTCGGGCTTCTCCTCGATCGATATCGCATGCCAGTCCTTGTCGAACTCAACGATGCCGAATCTCTCGGGATCATCTACATAGTAACCGAATACTGTGGCACCGCGGCCTTCCTCGGCATTCTTAACGGCTTCCTGAAGCTTGTGTCCAAGACCGTGGCCGGTAAAGATATTGTCTCCGAGGACCATGGCAACCGTATCATCACCTATGAACTCAGCTCCGAGGATAAATGCCTGTGCAAGTCCGTCAGGTGACGGCTGAACCTTATATGACAGTGATATTCCGAACTGAGATCCGTCGCCCAGCAAAGCTTCAAATCTCGGTGTATCGGTAGGAGTGGATATAATGAGGATCTCTCTTATTCCCGCACTCATGAGAACCGAGAGAGGATAATAGATCATCGGCTTATCATATACAGGAAGAAGCTGCTTACTCGTTACCCTGGTAAGAGGATAAAGTCTGGTTCCGGATCCGCCTGCAAGTACTATACCTTTCATGTCGTCCTCCTAATCAGTATTACTCGGATTATTATACAACAACAGACGCGGTCGTTGAAAATAAATAATAATAATATTATTATTTTTAGGTATGAAAACGCTGAAAAAAGAAAACATCTTCAGCAAGTCCGGTCTTGGGGCTATGCTGATCGGTCTGCTCGTCGCGATATCGGCGTTGGCATTCATATACATTGATACCCTCTCCATACAGTCTGAACGTCTCCCTGCCATGGAAGCTCTTCCTGAGATCACTTCCGAGGATATGTACAGACAGAAGCTCGTCTGCACTGAAGACGGCCTTAACAAGATCGGAATCCTTTGTGCGACATTCGACAGATATAATTCAGGAACTTTGACCATCGCTCTGGAAGATGAGTCCGGCAATGTCATCCAGACATGGAACACTGATGCTTCTTCTATCCAGGACAATTCATATCTGAACTTAACACTGGACAACGTAATAACCAACAGTGATGACCGCGTATTCTATCTCACTATCACTTCGGATTCTCAGCCGGGTTCAGCAGTAACTTTGTACACTACCAACTACGGCGGATCCAAGGGACTTTCCTCTGAAGATGGAGACATGGACGTATCCGTCTGCCACACTCTCGGCTACGAACTCCCGGCATCTTCGCTTCTTAACGGCAAGACTGTACTCATCACGGTATTGCTCCTTATCCTGATGCCTCTTATCTCTGTGATCTGCATCATCTTCTTCCCGCTTAAGAAGATGTATCTTATCGCCTTCCCTGAGCTTGCCGCGATATTCGGCTGTCACAGGTTCTTAAGACATGCCGCACTCGGAGTATTCTCCCCCTCATTCATGGCTACAGCTTTTGTCGCTTTCTGCGTACTCTGGGCACTGGCAGTCATACTCACTTACAGACTTCTTTATGTCAAAGATATCTCCGTTCAGAAATATGCGGTTATAGTGCTTACTGTATTCAGCATATTATCTATGGCATTCCTTACTCCCGGAACGGGCAACGACGAGCAGGTACATTATGCTTATGCTTATAAATATGCCAACATCTTCTCCTTCAAAGGTTTCTCCGACCCCGTTAACGATGAAGGCATGACCATGATCTATATGCGTGCCGAGGATGCCGAACTTCTTCAGACATTCAGGGACGTTCCCGTATACATCACTGAGGCAGCATACAAGAATACAGCCAAGTCATTCTCATTGTTCAGTCACGATAATTCACTTAACGAATACAGACTTGCCGATGTAGCCGATAACCCGACATTCTCTACGAACAATGCACCTCTGGGATATATCGCATCAGGACTTGGCATCGCCTTCGGAAGACTTATCCATCTCGGAGCTGTTCCGACCTTCTATCTTGGAAGGATGTTTAACGCAGCTTTATTCATCTTGCTCGTATGGCTGTCCATCAAGATAATCCCGGTAGGCAAGGAGACATTGCTTGTCATCTCCATGTTCCCGATGGTATTGCAGCAAACGGCTACTTATTCATACGACAGCATAATCATCGGAACCCTGTTCCTCTTTACTTCCATGACGATATCCGTATTCCTTCAGGATGACAAAGTGACCGTTAAGCAGTTCGTCATCCTGGGATTACTGTCTGTTGCAGTAGCGATCAACAAATTCGTATATGCACCCATCATACTGATACTGCTCGCCATCCCTTCAGATAAGCTTCCGTTCAAGAAGCCCCGTATGGTAAAGGGAGCTGTCATCGCAGTCCTCGGTATATCTGCAGTCATATTGTGCACCCTTCTTCAGAACAAGCTTGATGTGGCTCAGTACTTTATCCCGTCTTATGCATCAGGCAATGGCTCACTGATGGTCAACATGATCCATTACTGGGAGATGCTTCAGATGACCGCCGTAAACATCTCAGACTTCTATATCCATTCTCTTGTAGCTTATCCCGGATGGTATCAGATCTACGTTCCCGTAACGGTCGTCTCCGTATACTATCTGCTTCTCATATTCTCGCTGTTCAGAAACGACGATAACAAATTCCTCGGAACAAGCACCAAGGTATGGATGGGCATCCTCATCTTCTTCTCATGCGTACTGATCACTCTTCCGATGGCAGCCAAGTACACCAATCCTGACAGTGAGACTATCGACAGCATCCAGGGAAGATACTTCCTCCCTCTTATCCCCATCCTCGTTATGGGACTTAGAACAAAGCACATCAAAGCGGACCCTTCCTTCTTCAAGAAAGTTGAATTCGGAACTGCTTATATGGGGTTTGTATTCTTCGGATTCTGTATCCTTAAGCTCTTCGGCGCTATCTGATATCAACGGACGTAGTAGAACATCACCTTATCTGCACCGGGCAGATATATGAATGTTAACGTCGGCAATATTACCGTATAGAAGATCACGATAAACATAAGAAGCAGGCATACAGTTGCGATAGAAGGAAGGATCTCACCTAACTTCGCAAGCTTCGGCTTCTTCCCCTCGAACTTCTCCTGTATCACCTTGGACAACTCATCCATACCGATACCGCACAGGATACATACGACAGGCAGCACAGTGATGACATATCTTCCCTGCGGCTGATAGTCTCTTGCGAATGAACTATAGATTGAGAATGCGACAGGGAATGCCGCCGTAACAAGAAGCATCAGAAGCATAGGCGTACTTAACTTCTGTCTTGTCTTGTATCTTCTTAAGGTGAATACGAGAACGCATGCCCAGAATACAGTCAGATAGAAGTCGTAGAACTTGCCGTCCAAGCAAATGATCATACCTCCGAACACACCGATAAAGCTCTCTACGGTAGTCGATACCCACCTGCCGTTATGAAGCATATCGCGAAGACCCATGCTCCATCCGCCGGGGTTATTTACCGGGAAGATCGCATAATATACGGAATAGTAATCGGCGCACTCCTGCTGAGCTCTGTAACCCAGGAAGTCACCCTTATAGATGATGCCGTTTCTTATAAAATACCAACCCGCTACGGCGAACACCAGAAGCGCGATGATACCGGCTTTTCTGAAGACATCCTTCCTGCTCTTTTCGACACGGAAGGCAGTATAGAAGTATCCTGCCACGGCGAAAAGAACCCAGCCGTAACCGAAGTAGTACGTGAGCATGCAAAGTCCCGTGCCGGATGCAAGGTACACCATGTTTTTCGTATTCCACCCGGAACGCAAGCCCTCAAGCACAGCGTCGAGGATCATGAATGAAGTCAATACAGACAGCACATCGTTGTTAAGATACGAGGACAGGAACGTAAATTGCGGAAGATACGCGACTATACCCGCGAAAAAATAAACCGAATACTTATTATCCATAAGCTTGTCGCCGACACGGAAAGCAACATATATTGTTCCCATACCGGAGATTATGCTTATAAGTCTCGCGGCAAAAAGCAGCACCTGCGCATTTGATGTGAACACCATCGCGATCTTAACGAAGATTCCCGCGATCATCGAAGGAAGATACGGAGTGAAAGCATAGGAATAGCACCATACGGGATTGACTATATCGAGCTCGAAGCCTGTCGGCAGTTTCCCGTTATTCGCGATCCATTCTGCGACAAGCCAGCGGTAGATCTCGTCGGGTCCCGCATTGGCATCCATCTTCCACGCGAGTATAAGGAACAGAATGCCGGAGAATATGATCATCGGCAGCGAGAGCTTATACTTGGTGATTATGCTTCTTTTAGCTTCCATCAGGCTGTTCTCCTGATCTTGCTTAACGCCCACTGTACTGCGGTCTTGTGCTCATTCGAAGGAATGAATGCCACACATACGATAATACCGCACAGGATCTCGCAGACGATACCGCGAAGTATAAATGTCACGATCTTCCGGTCTGTATTTATGAAAGTACATACATATCTGCAGGCGAAGACGCATGCGAGGAACACCGCGAGGTAGCCGAGCATTCGAAGCCAGTAAAGAACAAACAGCTTGGACGAGCGGAAGCACTTGTCGTAAACGACGACGCTTCGGCAGGTCCAGTAAAGAACCTGTGCAACGACAGTACCCGTAAGTACACCGGGAAGTCCGACCTTCAGGTCAAGGATTATGGATGTACCCAGGTTGACGACAGCGCCTGCAAGGCTGATCCATTTCTCATACTTGAACAGTCCCGAGCCGTTGATATAGTCAACGAGCGAGCTGTGAACAAGGCTGATATACAGATCCGCACATATAAGCATTACGATGATACCGTCCATGATGAACTCGGCGCCGAGCCATATGTCGATGAACAGATCGGCGAGTATCAGCGTCGGAACGAGCAGCACGACAGCCACGAGGAATCTTACATATGTATACATGCGGAAAGATTTCTCCTGGCTTACGGGATCCTTATCCTCGGCAAGGCTTCTTCCGATGAAAGGAGCCAGAGGGCCTAAGAGGTTTACCGAGAGCTGCTTGATAAACGATATGACGTTAAAGTAGTTATAGTAATAACCCGCCACGACGGTACTTATAAGCTTAGAGATAAGAAGGATGTCCGTACATCCGTATACATAACCCGAGATCTTGCCCAGGGCGATATCCTTGATCTTGTTAAGAAGATCGCTTACCACCTTCTTGTCGGTCTTAACGGAGTTGTCGAGATATGTGTAGACCTTACCGCACTTTATGTAGATATAGATATTGGTAACGAATGCCTGGATTACGGAGCATGCCACGTAGATCAGGTAACTCTTGAACAGGACAAGCACCAGGATCTTGAGGATACTGAAGATGAACATCGCGACAGTATCGACAGTCTTGGTGACATATTCTTTCTTGTCGGCAACGAGAAGAGTTCTTCTGTATGCGAAGAAATATGTGGATGCGCTCGCCAGAGCCTGCATAAGGAAGTAGACATAGTAAATGTCCTTAAACTCCATATCGGTAATGAAGAACTTAAGGAACGGCAATGCCGCGAACGAGAGAACTATGAACGCGGTACCGACTACATTGTAGATAGTCTTCAGCGCCCTCATGATGGCATTTATCTTAGCCTCATCGCCGTCGTTTAACGGTTTATATAATGCATATGTAACTGCTATATCGAATCCCAGATCCGCCAGAGCCAGAGTCGAGAGGACATTGGTGTAAGTGGCGCTTAATCCCAGGATATCGGTTCCGATGTATACGATAAAAAGCTTTCTTGAAGCAAACCCCAGGAAAGCGAATATTATCTGGTTTATAACTCCGATCAGACCGGTCTTTGCTATGGTCTTCTTATCACTGCTCATCGGCATCTCCGATCACTTCATTTACTATACGGGCGAAGTTATCCGTGAATGCCTTTATTCCGTATCTTTCTTCGATCACCCCGTGAATATGTTCACTGTCGAATGTTATCTTTCCCTCAAGGAAGTCATTAAGATGACCGGCCAAAGCCTCATAATCGAGTATACCCACTATGCGTCCTACGGAATCATCGACATAGTCCTCGACGCCGCCGCATCTTGTGGAGAATATGGGAAGGCCGCAGCAGGCCGCCTCAAGAGGAGCTACCGGCTGACCTTCCTGAATAGATGTCATTACGAAAGCATCCGCTCTGTTATAAAGAGCAGCTATATCCTCCCTGGCGACCGAAGGTATCATCTCGGCGCGGTCTGCAAATGACGAAGCTTCTATCTTCTTAACGAACTCATCAACACCCTGACTGTAACCTTTGTTGGCACCGTAACCTGCGATGATCACCTTGAACGGCTTGTCCGATATGCTTACGAGTCTGTCCATCGTCTTGATAAACAGATCGTAGTTCTTATAGAACGAATGTGATGCCACGATAAGGAGGGTCTTCTCATCATGTGCGGCGGGCTCGACTTTAAACTTCTCCGTATCGATGAGATTTCCTATATATTCGATCTTTTTAAGATGAATATTCTGCATCAGAATCTGTCTTACCTTGTCATTGCTGATCGCAAGGAATGCGGATGCACCCTCAAGAGAAGCCTTGAACGTATCATTGATCGACGTTCCGGGTATCGGGAAAGGAGAGTGCTCCGACAGTATATAAGGCACGTTAAAATGCTGTGCGAACAACATTGAATAAACGGAAGTTCCCTGCGCGGAGATGCCGTAGACAAGATCGAATCTCTTTCCGAACCTTTGGGCAAGTCTGTCTATATGCTTCTTCCAGAACTTCTTATCGGACTTGGTATCGATCGAGCCTAACCCGGCTATACCCTTCCTCTTAATCATTAATCTGCTGTATGCATTATTGATAAGCGCATACCACAGAGGACGTGATATCACGCACTCATATTCATGGAATGACTCATGCTCGCCTATGCTGACAAGCGAGATATCTTTGCCCGTGATCCTCTTGGGAAGATACTTAAGGGCAAGTGTTGTCGCGGGATTAAGTTTGATGAGCGTAATGTCATACTCACGCGACAGCAGCTCACATTGTTCTTTAAAGAAAGACCCGGCGAAGGGATTCTCCTTCGTCGGATACCATGATGTCGTTACAAGTATGCTCTTTCTCGAAGAGGGCATATTCTTCCTTTATCTCTCCGCTCTCATCGGGTTCTCGAGGAAGTCCTTGTATGTAAGTCTTATACCGTCCTCAAGTTCTGTCTTATATGTCCATCCGAGACCCGCTGCCTTGGATACATCAAGCAGCTTTCTAGGCGTGCCGTTCGGCTTGCTCGGATCCCACAGAATCTCACCTTCGTAACCTACGACCTTGGCAACAAGCTCAGTAAGCTCCTTGATAGTAAGCTCCTTGCCGGTACCTGCATTAACTGTCTCATTGCCGCTGTAGTTATTCATAAGGAATACGCACAGATCCGCGAGGTCATCAACATACATGAACTCACGAAGAGGGCTGCCGTCACCCCAGCAGGTAACACTCTTTACACCCGCTTCCTTCGCCTCATGGAATCTTCTTATGAGTGCGGGAAGAACATGCGAATGCTCCGGGTGATAGTTATCGTTAGGACCGTAAAGGTTGGTCGGCATTACGCTTATATAGTCTGTTCCGTACTGTGTATTCAGGTACTCGCAGTACTTCAATCCGGATATCTTCGCGAGGGCATATGCTTCGTTGGTCTCCTCGAGAGAACTTGTAAGAAGGCAGTCCTCCTTCATAGGCTGAGGAGCGAACTTCGGGTAGATGCAGCTGGAACCTAAGAACTCGAGCTTCTTACAGCCGTTCTTCCATGCAGCATTGATAACATTCATCTCGAGGATCATGTTATCGTACATGAAGTCGGCCTTTGCCGTCGCATTGCCCATGATGCCTCCGACCTTGGCGGCAGCAAGGAAGACGTACTCGGGCTTCTCTTCTTCGAAAAACTTCTCTACCTGATCCTGTCTTGTAAGATCAAGTTCCTTATGTGATCTGACGATTATATTGGTATAGCCTTGAGCTTCAAGCTGCCTTACAATGGCACTTCCTACCATGCCCTTATGTCCGGCAACGTATATCTTGGCATCTTTCTCCATCATGAGATATATCTCTCCTTAAGATCAGCTTATTGAGTAACCGGTACTGCCGTCGCTGTAGTAATCCTGCTGAAGGTTATATACAGTCTTGTCAGCCGCATCGGTATTGCCTATCTGAACCTCGATAAGCTTGAGCTCAGATCCTGCGATTACGGTATGACGGACCTGTCTGGGGATCTGCACAACATCACCCGTTCTGATAAAACGCTCTTCCTCATTCATGATCACGCGTCCGGTACCGCTCGCGACTATCCACAGCTCTCTTCTTCCGTCGTGGCTGTGATACTTCATACGGCTTCCTTCGGTAAGAGTTACAAGTATCGTAAGATTATCCTTCTCTTCGTGAAGAACCGTATAGCTTCCCCAGTCCTTCTTAACCGTTAAGGGCTGCGGGTTCTCGGATACTGATTTTATTATCTTTTTTTCTTCCATAGTTAATAACCTTCCTAACGGTATATTATACCACGTCTGTCAGTCCTTAAGATAATCGTAGACAGACCTTATTCCCTCTTCTATACCCACAAGCGTAACGGGACTTACGCCCATAATTCTGGAATTGTCCAGTATGATCTTCCTGACATCAACCGAACGTGCGGGCTTATATTCGTAACTTACACTGTTGTCTATGCTCTTTACTATCTCCAGGATCCTGTTCTGCGAAGTGCCGACAGAGGAACTGATATTAAAGATAGTCTCTTCGCCTTCGTATTCGGCGAGGTTTCCGAGCAGAGTGCATACATCGTCGATGTAAATATAATCACGGACGATCTCACCGTCACCCCAGACTTCTACCGGCTCGCCTGCAAGAGTCTTTCTTATAACGGCATCTATAAATCCGACGCCTTTGTTGTGGTCCTGACCCGGACCGTAAGGATTCGATATTCTCGCGATCATCATCTTGGACTTAGCCTGAATATCAAATACACGCAGAGCATTCTCTATACACAGCTTAACGTTTCCGTAGTGATTGATAGGTCTTGTCGGAGCATCTTCATTGATCGGCTGCTTCTCCTGAACTCCGTAAACCGTTCCTCCGGAAGATAAGAATATAAGCTTGGTATCCGTCTCCTTAAGCATATCGAACAGTCTCACGGTCTGAATAAAATCCCTGCCGTATCCCATCATGTATTTCTGATTGGAATTACCGGGATTTACCGTGGACAATGCGTGGTAGATTATGTCTTTGCCTTTGATAACATCCGACAGGACATTGTCGTCAAAGAAGTCACCCTTAATATATTCGACTCTTGAATCGGGCATAAGAGGCTCTGCAATATCAAAGCTCGTAACCTTCCACCCGCGGTCCGAGAGTGACCTGCCGAGATTAGATCCTATAAATCCGTTTCCTCCTATGATCAATACGTTCAAAGCGCCCATTTTATCTCTCCCGTATTACTTCGACTCCATACGAAGCCAGTCTTTACAGTATACACTGCCGTTATCGTAACCGTTAAGCAGCTTCGTCGGACAGCACACAATCTTCTCCTTATTGCTGTTAAGCCATGCGCCCCACCAGCTGAATGTACTGTTGGCGATGATATTATGCTTGCACTTGCTCATAAGATACATATCAAGGTATGACTGATCTCCGGTATTGCCTTCCACTGCGACGGCACCTTCGAGCCCCAGCATCTCTATAGCCGCATTGACATCATTTGAGAAAACGAAGAACGTCGGATCCTTAACCCTGTTCTTAATAAGCTCAACACAGTTTCTATAGTATTCGGGAGTACATATATTGCCGTAAAGCTCCGACAGATTAAGATAATCGCCGAGGCGCATATGTATCGATACCGAATTACAGTTCGTGATCCTCTCTTCCATCTGCCTTATATAGTCGGAATCCGTTCCCCTGAAACTAATGCTCTCGCGGATGATCGCCTCGCTGAACGGAATATACTGCTCACCGAGGAAGCATCCTCCGAGAACATAACCTCGCTTAACATATAAAAGCTCGGGAGTAAACTTATAATCCTTCTCGTAGTACGAAGGACCTACCATGATCCTTCTCATATATCTGTGGAACTTATCCTCCTGACCGTAATAACAGTACTTCTCAGGACATCTTTTAAGATCGATGCCGAGCTTGGGCAGTTCGAGTTTTCTCGCATCCGCCTTGCCGTCCTTGGGCTGCGCATTGCCGTACCAGCTTAAGTCGGCATATGCATCCAAGCCTCTCGCCCTGTATTCACTGTAAAGTCCGAACTGCGACAACTGATTGCCGAGACCGCCCGAGAACTGAACTATGATCATACGGCACCTCCCTTATATCTGTTATACATCTTTTTCATAAGCCCCGGGAAACACTGCGCCGCGAACACCGTTACCGAATACTTGCACCTGTCGGTAAACTTACCTTTGCAGCTTCCCCTGAGGGACTTCTCATATGAACGGAGCTTATCCCTGTCTTTGATCCCTCTTATCTCCATGCTCGCAAGAGCCTTCGAAAAATCATGATACTTCACGTTGCCCCATTCTCTTTTCGCACGCAGCATCGGACCGTAGTAAGTATCCTTATTAAGATAGTCGTACAGCTCGATATGCATCGGAACGTAGTTCATTGTGCTGTCCTGCGCGCCGTGTCTTCTTGTAAACATAAGGCACTTATTAAGCACAGCAACGCCGTATCCCAAATGCTCGATATCCATGAGAAGCTTGATGTCGCAGCACGGTCCGACTTCCGGGTCGAAAATAAGATCGTGGTCGTGCAGGATCTGTCTTCTGTACATTATCGAAGGACACACGGTGTACGTACCTGCGCCAAAGTACGCGTCGAAAAGCTCATGTCCCGTATATATCCTGTACTCACCTTCAAATGCGGGACTCCACTCATCCACTCTGCCGTCTTCATGGAAATCCGTTGTCATACCGGATACGCAGCCCGCCTCGGGATGAGACTCGAGGAAGTTGTATTCTTCTTCAAGCATGGCCGGGCTCATCTTATCGTCGTCATGGAACAGAACGATGTAATCGCCGGTACTCATCTTTATAGCAGAGTTTATATTGTTGATACCTCCGATGTTTTCCGGATGCTTAACATACTTAAGTCTCGGGTCATCAAAAGACTTGACGACCGCCTCGGTATCATCGGTCGAACAATTATCGACGACCGTCAAAGTAAAGTCTTTATATGAAGATGCCAGCACACTCGTGATGCTCTCACGAAGGAATGCGGCTCTGTTATAAGTCAGGATGAATACTTCAAGCGAACTCATTGATCTTGTTTATAACGTAATCGATCTCTTCATCAGTCATGCCGTAGAACAGGGGCAGTGACAGCTCGGTCTTGCTGATCTTCTCTGCAAGAGGGAAGTCGCCTTCCTTAAAGCCCATATCCTTATATGCACCCTGCAGATGCATCGGGATGGGATAGTGCTTATTGGTGCCGATCCCGGCTTCGTTAAGGAACTTCTCGAGCTCATCTCTTCTGTCGCATCTTACCGCGAAGATGTGCCATACGGGGTCTGAATAATCAGCTGTAAAAGGCAGGATGACTTCGGGGTTCTTAATCCCCTCGAGATACTTCGCCGCGATGGCTTTCCTTGCCTCATTCATACGGTCGAGATGAGGAAGCTTGGCCGACAGGAATGCTGCCTGCATCTCATCAAGTCTGCTGTTATTGCCCTTGTAGATATGATGATACTTATAGTCGGAACCGTAGTTGCCGTAAGCTCTGATCTTGTCTGCGACATCCTTGTCGGATGTAACGGCGGCACCCGCGTCGCCCAATGCGCCGAGGTTCTTGCCGGGATAGAACGAGAATCCGGAAGCGATACCGAATGTACCGATCTTTCTTCCCTTGTAAGTCGCACCGTGTGCCTGCGCACAGTCCTCGATAACCTTAAGACCGTGTGCTTCCGCGATCTTCATGATCGGATCCATATCGCAGGGCTGACCGTAAAGATGAACCGGCATTATCGCCTTTGTCTTATCCGTAATAGCAGCCTCTATCAGCGAAGGATCGATATTATATGTTCTTATATCAGGCTCTACAAATACTACCTTCGCCCCCGTGTAAGTAACGGCAAGAGCAGTTGCTATATATGTGTTCGAAGGAACGATGACCTCGTCACCTTCTCCGATTCCTAACGCCTTAAGCGCAAGAACGAGTGCATCAAGACCGTTGCCGCAGCCGATGCAGTAAGGCATTCCGATATACTCCGCGAAAGCCTTCTCGAACTTCTCATCTTCCTGTCCTTCGATGTACCAGGAGTTGTTGTAGACAGTCTCGAACGCACCTCGAAGGTCAGCGTCGAGCTCCTTTTCGAGCGGGCGGAATGTAACGAACGGAATCTTCATATTAATTCTCACTCTCCTTGGATGCGATGAACTTCTTAAACTCATCGTAATTTCTTATGTAATCGGACTCGTCATAGTACTCGGAAGCAAGCACGAGAAGAACGGCATCGGGAGTAAAGTCATACATCTCTCTCCACATGTCATTCTCGATATAAAGGCCCTCGTTGGGCTTATCGAGAAGAACCTCTGCCGTCTCATGACCGTTATCAAGATGGATCTTGCAGCTGCCGTGAACACACAGAAGAACCTGCTTTAAGCACTTGTGTGCATGGTGTCCTCTTACGACATCCGCGAGCGTATCGTAGATATAGTAGACACGCTTGATATCGAAAGGGAGATCCTTCATCTCCTCGATCGCTACCAGCTGTCCCCTGTCATCTCCGTGCGGAGGGAATGTATATTTTCTGATATCCATAACCGTTTTCCTTTAGTTAAGCTTCTCTTTCTTCACTACCTTGTTAAACGCCTTCTTGATGAACAGCCCGGGGAAATCCCCCATAAGCGTCTTCTTGTTCTCGGAAGCGATAACCTGCCTGAAAGTCTTATCACTGAATCTTATTATATACTGCTTTCTGAATTCAGTCGTGTCTGTGTCCTTTATCCGGACTACGTATGAGTTCTTATGCGTCGTAAGCGCCGCCTGAAGTTCATCCCTGAACTTATCCGGACTTATGAGCGAAGCCTTAAGCTCTTCGCCGCGCTTGATCCTGTATTCTTCATCGTCAAGAAGTCTGTCCGCTTCTGCGATGAGCGAATCGACATCGTCGTACTCGACCGTATCCTGCAGACTCAAGATCTCCTTGTTCTCATCGTTGTTGCCTTCTTTACGAAGGGTAAGAGGAACCTTCTTCGCATCGACCGCGAACTGCATCATGAGGCCTCCGATAAACGGGAATGTGTTGAGATAGAACGTACACTGCTCCATAAGCTCGAACAGATCCTTACGTTCATCAATGCGGTATGCCCTTCCGGGGAACTTATTCTGAAGCTTCTTTATCTCACTGTCATCGCCCGTACCCGCATAGAGGAACACGAGATCTTCGTGCTTAGAAAGAAGCTTGTCGAGGATCACGTAGTAACGGTTCTGCGGATCACCCAGAGTCTTATAGACAGAGCCTCCTGAGAATACGATCTTCCTGCCCTGTGCATCAAAGGGAAGCCCCTTAAATTCCTGATCCCTGTGGTAAGGATAGAACGGCATTATTATCTCTTTTTCTTCCGGTACGCCCCTGTACTTAACCGAGACACATGCACCGTAGTTTCTGAACTCGAGGTTATAGTCGAACACATCTTTGCCGAGCCAGAATGCATGATCCGTAAGATTGATCTTAAACCTCTCTGTTATCCCCTCATAAGCCTTGAACACAGCCATGCCCGCGGCATCATCCGGAGTGGAATACAGGATGGCCTTCGCCGGCTTATACTGCTCGAAAAGAGCATGTATGTCCTTCACTTCCTGCTCACGGTTCCCGTAAGAGACATAGTTCCAGATCACGTTGCCGCCCTCGACCGCTCTGTGAAGTTCGGGCTGTGAATCCTTTGATTCGATCTTTGTGATATAGATCACCTTGTATCCGAGTTCAGACAAGGCGTGCATATATACAAGCGCCAATGCTCTTACGTCGAAGCCGAAGCTGTCGTAGAAGAGAATGGTGTCTTCATTAGTTTCTTCTTTGGTAAATCCGGGATGTACAAGCGCCGAAGAGATATCCGTCAGGATCTTCTCGAGATCGTCATCGGTATAGAACTGATTCCACTCTTCGAGAATGAAAGAAGCCGCCGTAACCGCATCAAGAGCCTTGCGGTAATTCTTCTTGTTTACCGAAGATTCCGCTATCCTCTTGAGCTTGCCGACCATAGTCTCTACAGTTGTCTTCTTCTGTTCGTCCGTCATTTATACCTCGAGCTTGCCGAACTTACCCTTACGGGCATCGCGCTTTCCCATTCTCATGTACTTAAGTTTATTTATCTTGTCGTCCTCGACGAGGATAGTCTTGAGCCAGGTGGCAAACAGAAAATGCCTGTAAGGCTTTCTCGCCTGGGGATATGTCATCATCACATATGTGCAGTTTCTGAAGATGTAGTATTTTCTTACCTTGCTGTGACCCATGGCCTCGAATTCCCTGCCGAACAGCTTTCCTCTTATGGGGGCACCGAGATTATGCTGCATCGTAAGATCGAGCACTCTTCTCATGCGGTAGCCTTCTGCTGAGGCACGGTAACAGAACTCGCGGTCCACCTCATCGATAAACAGCTTCTCAAGGAAGCCTCCGACTGCGATCGATGCTTTAACATCCATAACGGAACCCGACGTGATCAGCCATTCGGGGTTCTCGTTATTTACCACCAGGTCATCGTCCTTATCTCCGGAATTATGGATACCGATCTGGATCACCTTATCTTCGTGTGTAAATATCTCTTCCGCTCTTTCCAGATACTTCGGAAGCGTATCGCCAGTAAAATACGAGTCATCGTCCATCGTAAGAAGATAATCGTATCCCTGTTCCAACGCCTTTTTGAGCGCTGCATTAAGCGCCGCGGCGATCCCCTTGTTGCCGTTCATGGGAATGATCTCGATGTTTTCTGCAACTGCCATGATCCTGTTAAGAACACTCTCGTCAGGCACATCGGAATTATCAACCACGAAGACCTTTAAGACCTCACCCGCATAAGATGAGATCCTTTCGGACACGCCTTCATCTGGGTTATAGATGACTACGGCTGCAGCGATGTTCATCAGGACTCCTTAACCCTGTCAGCAGCATTTCTTACCGCCTCGAGGTATGCCGTGCCGTTAACGGTATCGGGCTCAAGATATGCGCCCTCGCTCCACTCGTTCCATGCCGTGATGAATACGAACTCCCTGTTCTGATCCTTGGAGATCTTCAGAAGCTTATACAGATACTCCTCGAATTTCTTCGGAGTCTGACCCTTGATGATACGTGCCTTTTTTCCTCTTCTCGGCGTATCGTCAAATCCTACGATGCCGCTGTAGAAAGTGTTCTCCTTATGGCAGTGCCCGGCCGAATAAAGAATGCTCTTCCACTCCTTGTCGTAGTCTGCAAGACGCAGACGCGGCTTCTTGTTGAACTTTCTTATCCATATCTCCTCGAGTCCTTTTCGAAGAAGCTCGTGGATGTCGTTAAACTGGAAAGGCTCATAGTAGAACCTGTAGTCGAGACTTACGCCCTTCCATGTGCACTTGCTCATGCACACGATGCCCGGGAAGCCCGCTTCCTTAGCAAGCTTGTCCCAGTATGCAGACATCGCCTTGATGATATCCGGGTCCGCGTTCATTCTCATGAAGGAGAACACGGGCTTGCCGTCAATCTTGATATAACGCTCATCCTTAAAGAACGGCAGAAGCCAGTCGAAATGCTTCTTCCACTCGTCCTCCCCGCCGTACTTAAGCTCGGCAAGGATCTCGGGACCGGTCTTCTTCTCGCCCTCGAATGATGGCGCCCAGTTGTTGCCCTTAACGGCACTCCAGGACCTTATCCATGAAGTGTTGTCCCAGATAAACATGTAGTGGATATCAAGTTCCTTATGCTCAAGGTAGATATTCGCCGGAGTCTCCATGAAGTGCTGCTCCGAGGAGAACCAGTAGTGATATATACCGAAGCCGTAGATGCCGTATTCGTTGGCAAGCTTTACCTGACGCGCGATATCCTCAGGTTTGTCGAGGCTGTAGTAGTATTCGTCAGCGGGAACTCTCGGCTGAACATGACCCTCATACTGGGGCTCGGCTTTCTTAACAGCAACCCAGTCAGTGAAGCCTTCTCCCCACCACTTGTCGTTCTCCGGCATGCGGTGGTACTGGGGAAGGTAATTGGCGATTATCTTAGGCGTTGTCATGCCGTCACCTCTTGATATTCAGTCTTATAGTTCTTGTGAGACTCTCTTAAGTAGATCTGCAGGCAGGTAGATACCAGTGCGATATGAACCCAGAACGGAGGTCTTAAGACGTTCTGGTTAAGCTGCAGGATAACGAATTCGAAGAACAGTGCAATGAGCATCGCATATACGGGCTCTCTGTCCCTCTTGTCCCCGGGTCTCTTCATCGCCTTAAGGTAACCGCCGATCGTCAGATCATACAGATACTTGAAGAAGAAGAATGCTCCGAAGATACCGTATGCCGCAAGCGCCTCAAGCGATACGCACATACTCGCACCGCCGTTGTTGGCGACTGTATATGTTCTCGACTTATACTCGATGATGCCTGCATCGATACCGCCCAGGCTGCATCCGAGGAACGGACTCGAGAGGAAGAGCTCCCATGTATCCTTGAATCCCGCGGATCTCGCGTCAGCAGAGTGGGAAGCTGTGCCTCCGATACCGAGGCCGCTTAAATAGTGCATTACGAACGGCACCTGGAATTCGACCGCTATGATGAACAATACACCCGCGATACCGACCATGATCGGCATGAGCGTGAACAGTATCCTGATAAGAGATGCTCTCTTGTGTATATAGATACGAAGGCACATAACTCCTCTGTAAACAACATAGATCAGGAGGATAAGAAGTCCCATTCTCGACGTCGAGATAACTACGGCACCGACGTTAAGAAGCGTCGATACGATAAGCCAGCCCTTCCTCATGCACATATAGTTTCTTCTCTCGAGAAGATAAAGACAGATGATCGAACCCATGATCATATATGTCGCATAGAACGAAGGCTCGAATGAGAAGCCGTTGCTTCTGTGCAGATCGTTGTACTGTGTTACATAGAAATTGATGCCGACGAACTGCAGGGCGAACTGCATGAAGCCTACGACCGCGAGCGCATTAAAGCACCAGATATACTTGCCGACCAGAGACTGTATCGACTCCTGCTTACTCAAAAAATACGTGAACGCCAGCACCTGCACACAGTCGAACATAAGCCACAGGTCGTAGCCCACCGCATTGAACAGCGTCTTCGAATTCACTATGCATATCGTGTTAAAGACTATGACTATCAAAAGGTTATAGTACGGCGTAAGTATCTTAACGTTGCCGAACTTTATGATGCGCAGAAGGAAGAAGAACATTACCGCCAGCGATACGAGCTGGGATATTCTTACAGTCAGTCCCGCGACCTCGAATGCGAGTACGATATCGCACGAAGCCGTCAGGATACTGAACCAGATTAGCGCATTGATTATCGCCGATCCTTTGTTGAAGCGAACCAGTGAAAGATTCATTAAAGACCCTCCACAAGATCCCTGATATTCTTCTTGAAAGTAGCGAAAGTAAAATTCTCTATAACGCGTGCCTTAGCGGCTTCTCCGTATTTCTTACGAAGATCCTCATCATTTGCCAGAGTCTTCAGCGCTTCGGCATATGCATCAGCATCGCCGTTCGGGCACTCGATACCGGTCTGTCCGTTAAGGCTTACATAATTAACACCGGAGCCTTCGATCGTGAATGTAACCGCAGGGTGACCGAAGTACATACCTTCGGCAAGAGCAAGACCGAAAGCCTCGTTCTTGGTTATCGAAGGAAAACAGAATATATCGCATGTAAGAAGTCTGGCACGAAGCTCGACGTCGCTTACAAGGCCCAAGAACTGAACCTTGCTGTCTCCTGCAGTCTGAGCCTTGAGCTCATCCGTAAGAGGCCCCTTGCCCGTGATACCTATAACAAAGTCATCGCCTAACTTCTTCGATGCCTCTATAAGATACTTGAAGCCCTTATATTCGACGTGACGGCCGACGGCAAGACAGACTGTCTTACCCTTATTCTGTTCGCGAAGCTCGTCAGCCTTCTTAAGAACCTCATCATCGATCACAAGTCTGTTCTCGTTGATGCAGTTCGGAACGACTACACACTTATCGGGTGCCGAAGACAGCCACTCACTGCCCTCAACATAATTCGGGCTCGTAGCAACAAGCTTGCACGATCTTTCGATAAGTCTTCTGTTCTGTCCTTTGAAGAACACCTTCAGGAACTTCTGCTTAACGATATCAAGATGCCAGTATGTGACAAGCTTGATCCCGGGACGCTTCTTAAGAAGCTTAAGAAGATAATGTGTTCCGAACGGGTTGGGATAATGAAGTATCACAACATCGGGATTAAACGAATCGATCGCTTCCTTAAGTCTCTTGCCGTAAGTAGCGGATACGGACTGCGACGATATCTTCGCGAAGCATCTGCAGCGGATAACATCAACGCCGTCGACATTATCCCGCGAGTCCTTGGACTCCTTCGGCGTTCCGTGATCGAACGCGAATATGAGCTGCTCGATGTCCGGAACATCCTTGAGCGATACTACGATATCGCGTGCGATCTGCTCCGTCCCTCCCGAGAAGGGATAGTAGTATTTGGAGATATGTAAGACCTTAAGTCCCATGGCGTCAGTCTGCGATATATCCGGATACGGGCTTGCCGGAGAGCATGATGAGCTTGAGCTGATCTCTTATGTCCTCGAACTTGGTCTGACCGTATTTAACTTCAAGAATAACCGCATCTACCTCAAGCAGGAGCTTTCTTGCAAGAGGATCATCGATAAGGCTGTCCGCGTTATAAACCTTGCGGTCCTTGATCTTGTCCTTAAGGCTCTTAGCCGTGTCACCTGTTCCGATGACAAGAAGAGACTTCAATTCGGATCCGTATACAGACAGGTTAGCCGCGACAGCTTCAGCTGCCTTATCATTGGCATCACACATTCTGCCTCTCTTACGCAGCCACTTGTCGAACTTGCCGTTATGCTTATAAAGCTTGTCCTCACCGTCCTTTGTGGAACCCAGATCAAACAGCGTGAATCTGTTTACGAGCTGTGACTTGGTAAGAGCAATGCTTGAGACGATGTACTTGATGATAAGGATAAGCGCATAGAACAGGAATGCGGCGAACAGTCCGATAGAACCGAACTTGATGCCTTCCCTGGCAGCAGCCAAAGGAACGTTAGGAAGCTTGTGCATCGTGTTAACCGTAAGGTTGCCGTGCTGCTTCTGGAGGTTCTTCAAGCTCTTAACATAGATCTCGAGGTTCTCCTGCAGGTCAACAAGCTGCTCGCTCGTCTCTGTCTGAAGCACCTGGATCCTGTCGTCCTTGATCATGTTGAAGAAGTAGTTGACGACCGTAGTCTCATGCTCGCATATAGTCTCGCCCGTAGCCTCGCGGTATGACTCGACTTCATCGATGATCGTCTGAAGGAGGTTAAGAGCAGACTCAGCCGAAGTGCCGACAGTCTTGATAACGATGATGCCTACTCTTGAGCCGTCTGCAGTAGATACTGCGAAATTAACATCAACATCCGTTGATACGTTCATGCCAGAGCCGGAACCCGTTGATGCGGCGCCGTCATCGATATTGCCGAATGTGATATCGGATACCGTTACGGCTTCCTTAAGATACTTAACATCCATACCGAGCTCTTCGGCATATTCATCAAGATAGTTATCGTTCTTAAGGTAATCGACATAAGCTGCGATAAGAACATTTACCGAATTGGCAGGGGCACCGTCAGGTACCGTGATCATGATATCAGCCTCAGCCGTAGGTACGTACTGGGGAACAACGTTCATGAGAATGGAATCGTTGTAGTAATCAGTAAGAGCCATAAGATCTCTTCTGGTCGTATAAATGATATCGTTCATGTTGTTGATGGAATCGAGCGTTGCTACTTCTTCGAGGATCTGCTGCTCTTCGGCAGTAAGGATCTCGTCTTCGGGAAGCTCGATACCGTTCTTCTGTGCATAAGTCGTATTGTCCTGCTTGGCGATCAATGCATCAGGATCGTTAAGATATGTCTGATATGCTTCTGCAAGCTTGGAAGTCTTTATACCTTCCTTGGCTCCCATAGCACCGCCCAAGACAATACCTGCGATGAGCATAAGAGCCAGCGCCTTTCTCCAATGAAGGAAGCAATAGGTCAACAGGTCTTTGATGTTGATCTCTGTCTCGTCCTCGTTGATTATGTAGTTCATTTTCAGATCTTGACTCATATCGTCCTCCGAAGGGCATTTTTACTATGCCATTATATCATTCATATTATTTTTATTTATATAAGGAGAAGACTGTAAAATAGTTGAAATATCGGCCGTAAGCAGCAGCAAAGTTATGTTATATGATAACTCGAGCATATGGTGTTCGATGATGAAGGACATGGCGATCACACTTATAAACACCATGCCGTAGAACATATTCTTGCGAGACAGACGGAGACCGATAAGCGCATAAACAACAAACAGCACGGCAAGCAAAATGATGCCGTACTTGAACAGATACTTAACGTAAGCCGAATCATAGAACACATATGCATAGTTCCTGACACCGCCGTTCGCGTTGCCGTTCTCGGCGAAGTTCGCATTCCCGAGGAGCTTAAAACCGTACAGCTCCATGCCCTTTTTACCGAGACTTAATCTGTAAGACATCATGAAGTCGAGCTTATACATGAATGCGTTGTCCGGATCATAGAGGTACGTCATGATGAATATGACGGCGGCACATACGGGCATCAGCAGCCACGAGAACACCTGCCGGAATGTTTTCTTTATCTCGAATCCTTTTCGGGAAGCAATCTTGATTATGAGCATCAGAAGCAGCATCAGGACCGCACCCGCCATGTCCGCCCTCGCCGACGTAAAGTAATAGAACACGGCGAAAACCGCGCCCGCGCCTGCTATCTCCCAATACGTAATGCGCTTCCATCTTAAGATGAAGTATGTGACCGCAAGATAGAATATGTGGGCAAAGCAGTCGGTAGGATAGATGATGCCGAGCGAATGACGAAGGTTCTCTTGCTCACCGTAGTTTGTAAGGAACGTGTAATCGACTATGACGCCCGTCTGCGAGCAGACAAGCGCAAGCAGGCTTATAAACGCACCCGTGAATACATAAAGTATTCCGATCTTCCTGAAAGACACCCTGTAAGCGCCGCCAGTTATAAGAGCCGCATCGAGCACCATCAGGTCGCCTCTGGATACAAAGAAGAACAATCCGAGTCCCATAAAAGCCGCAAGAGTGCTCGCGAGAGCGACTCCGGTTTCTTTACGGTAATACCACAGCCGATAAAGAAAGCAGAAGCACAGCACTCCCCTTACCATGCTGTAGACCGCACCCGGAATATCGAGTGAGAATGTTGTCGTCTGAAGATAGAAGAAGATCAGATAGCACGTAAAACCTGCGAGGTACAATGCCTCAGACATAAGTTTCCCGTCGCCAAACGATCTTTTAAGGAACGTCACTTTGATCCCTTCATTCCCAATACAGTGCCTATAGTCTTAAAGAATATCTTAATATCGAGACCCAGGCTGAAGTTTCGTATGTATTCGTTATCGAGTCTGACTATCTCTTCGAAGTCCTTGATATCGGATCTTCCAGACACCTGCCACATACCCGTAAGTCCGGGCTTCATGGCAAGTCGGCTCATGTGGTGACGCTTGTAGTTCTCATACTCGTCAAGCGTCGGGGGACGCGTTCCGATAAGAGACATGTCGCCCTTGAAGATGTTCCAGAACTGCGGAAGCTCATCGATACTGGCCTTACGCATGAAGTTGCCTGCAGGGAAGATTCTCGGATCATTCTCCATCTTGAACATGAGTCCCTTCATCTCATTCTGGGACATAAGTTCTTTCTTACGCTCCTCCGCATCGACATACATTGTACGGAACTTATACATGGTAAAGATCTTGCCGTTCTTACCCGCTCTTTTCTGCTTGAAGAAAACGGGACCCGGTGCCTGCATCTTGATGATGGGCGCGAGGAACACGGTAAGTATCGCAGTTAAGATGAGACCTATGATCGAGAAGAAGATGTCACTGATTCTCTTGATCAGAAGTTCTCCCATCGTCGCACGTGATATCGTGGATGTGATAACGGTATAGTTGCCGATCTGATTAAGCGTCGCATTGTACATATTCGGAGTCTCGAGATCCATCGCGCGGTGAACCGTAATACCCATGTTGATAAATGCAGACGCGAGGCTTCCTCCGGACTTTGTGAGCATGAACACATCGTTGATCGGATGAAGCTTAACGTAATCGAGCATCTCCTTGCGCTTAATGACCGGGATGCCCATAAACTCACGCTCTTCATAGGCATCGGTAAAGATGATGCCCTTGAAGTGATAGAAGCCGCTGTTGTTCTTCTGCAAAGTATCGACGAAAGTCTCCGCAGTATCAGTCTGCGCTACAAGAAGAACCCCGGAAGAATCGCTGCCGTCAAGGAATTTGATCCTTAATATCTGCTTCCTGAAAGTTCGAAGCAGCATCATTATCGCGATCGAGAATACGAAGAAATAACCGATCATCAATCGCGAATAGATAGCGGATACCTTGATCACATACAGGAATGTGAACAGGGTAAACAGTATCTCGGAATTGATTATCACAACATGCCAGAACTCTTTAGGGTGATTCCTCTTTACGATACCCGTATGAGGTCCCGTAAAGAGCATAAACACAAGATATGCGAGTATAAGAACAACGTTAACCAGTCTGAACGCTTTCGAATCGTCGGCGGAATTGTCCGTTATGATCCTGATAAAGTCGGACAGACCGTATCTCGTGATTATGGCTAACACAAAAGCGATCTCTATGCTGAAGAGATCTAAGAATATGAAATCAAGATGTTTGATCCTTGAATCGGCTTTGGCGTCCATCAGGAGAGCTTATACCTCTACAGACATTATCTCGATAACAACAGGCTCAAGAGGCTTGTCATTGTAGTCCGTCTTAACGGAAGCTACCTTGTCTACTACCTCGATACCCTCGATAACCTTGCCGAAAGCGGCATACTGACCGTCAAGATGAGGAGCATCCTCATGCATGATGAAGAACTGGGATCCTGCCGAGTCGGGCATCATGGATCTTGCCATGGAGAGCACGCCTCTTGTGTGGATGAGGCTGTTCGGCACGCCGTTAGCAGCGAACTCGCCCTTGATGGAATATCCGGGGCCGCCCATACCCGTACCTTCGGGATCGCCGCCCTGGATCATGAATCCGGGAATGATCCTGTGGAAAGTAAGTCCGTTATAGAAACCGGAACCTGCGAGCTTAACAAAGTTCTCTACTGTTATAGGTGCGATCTCGGGATAAAGCTCAGCCTTGATGTCGCCCATGTCCTTGATCTTGATAGTTACGATAGGATTTGCCATTATTCTTACCTCTTATTTCTTGTTTCTGAATCCTCTTAAGATATCATCTCTGATCTGCCAGAGCTTCGGTGAAAGATCCACATAATAGTTATGAGGATTCTCGAATCTCTTTACGGCATCCCACAAAGTATCGAGCTGCTTGGTGCAGTAATTTCTTATCTCGCTGATGCCAGGTCTGTCATAGACAAGCTCGCCGTTTCTGAATACCTCTACGAGGATCTTCTTCGTCGTATAGTTTGTCAACGTCTTCGCCTTCCACGTCTCAACGGGATCGAAGATCTCATACGGCTCGCCGTCGGGAATGGGCTCACCCTTTACGAAAAGAACATCTGCCAGAGCCTTGCCCGTCTCCTTGTCATAGAATCTTACGATCTCCTTATCACAGGGAGTCGTAACCTTGGCTGTCGTCTCGGAGATCTTCATCTTAGGGATGACGTTACCGTCATCGTCCTCTACTGCAGCGATCTTATAAACGCCTCCGAAGACAGGCTCCGCCTTGGATGTGATAAGTCTCTCGCCGACACCGAAGGAATCGATGCATGCACCCTGTGAGATCAGGTCTCTTATAAGGTACTCGTCAAGAGCATTGGATACAGTGATCTTACAGTCCGTAAGTCCTGCCTCATCAAGCATCTTTCTTGCCTTCTGAGTCATATATGTAAGGTCTCCGGAATCGATTCTGATACCGAGAAGTCTCTTGCCCATAGGCTCGAGAACTTCATGAGCGCATCTGATTGCATTCGGGATACCGGACTTCAGTACATCGTATGTATCTACGAGCAGCAGGCACTTGTCGGGATAGGACTCGGCATATGCCTTGAATGCTTCGAACTCATCGTCGTAGAGCATGACCCACGAGTGAGCCATCGTTCCGGACAGCGGAATATCGAACTGCTGTCCGCAGATAGTACAGGACGTTCCTGCAGCACCCGCGATATATGCGGCACGCGCACCGAGAACCGAAGCGTCGAAGCCCTGTGCTCTTCTGGCACCGAACTCCATGATCGGTCTGCCCTCTGCAGCACGGACGATTCTTGCGGTCTTGGTCGCGATCAAAGTCTGATGGTTAATGGTACAAAGAAGAGCCGTCTCGAGAAGCTGAGCCTGAAGCGCAGGTCCTCTTACCTTGATAAGAGGCTCTCTGGGGAATACGGGGGTTCCCTCCGGAACAGCCCACACATCACAGGTGAACTTGAAATTCCTTAAGTAATCGATGAACTTGTCATCGAAGCCGTATCCGCTTAAGAACTTAAGGTCCTCTTCAGTAAAGTGAAGATTCGAAAGATAATCGATTACCTGCTCAAGCCCTGCCACGATGGCATATCCGCCCTGCTCAGGTATATTTCTGAAGAATACATCGAAGTAAACGATCTTCTCTGCCTTGCCGTCGTCAAGGTAACCCTTGCCCATGGTAAGCTCATAGAAGTCAGTCAGCATCGTCATATTGGTTCTGTCATTCCAGCCGTTCATATGCGACCTCCTTAAATTGCTCACTAAAAAGCTCCGGGGGATTCCCCCGGAGCTTTGATTATACCATTCTTTATTATTCTTATTAAGACTTAATGATCTCCTTAACGGATGTGGCAAGTCCTGCAACGCCCTGGAGCTCTGAAGGAATGATGATCTTCGTAGCCTGACCGTTAGCGATCTTCTCCATAGCCTCGAGGGAACGGATCTTAACGAGTCCGTCGTCAGCCTGTACATCCTTGATCATCTGCAGACCCTGAGCCTTAGCCTCGTTGATCTTGAGGATAGCCTCTGCCTGACCTTCTGCCTCGCGGATAGCTGCCTCTTTACGAGCCTCGGCACGGAGGATAGCGGACATCTTCTCACCCTCTGCCTCACGGATAGCTGCTTCCTTCTTACCTTCTGCAATGAGGATAGCCTCTCTCTTCTCTCGCTCAGCCTTCATCTGCTTCTCCATCGCCATCTGAATTTCCTTAGGCGGGATGATGTTCTTAAGCTCAACTCTGTTAACCTTGATACCCCAACGGTCTGTCTCGTCGTCGAGGATCTCTCTCATCTTTGTGTTGATGATGTCACGGGATGTGAGTGTCTGGTCGAGCTCGAGTTCACCGATGATGTTACGAAGTGTTGTAGCAGAAAGGTTCTCGATAGCAAGGATAGGACGCTCGATTCCGTATGTATAGAGCTTAGGATCGAGTACCTGATAGAAAACAATGGTATCGATCTGCATTGTAACGTTATCTTTTGTGATAACGGCCTGAGGAGCAAAGTCTGCAACCTTCTCCTTAAGGGAGATCCTCTTGGCAACCTTATCGATGAAAGGGACCTTCATATGGAATCCCGTATCGAATGTAGCCTTGTAAGTACCGAAACGCTCGATGATATGCGTTGTTGCCTGAGGAACGATATCGATCGACAGTACTGCCAAAACGATAAATACAACTGCAATGATAATGATTACTGTAACCACTGTTTAAGCCTCCTTGATTTCCTCGACCAGGAGCTTTACGCCCTCGGTCTTGATTACCTTAACCTTTGCGCCTTCGGGGATGACCTTGTTAGGGTCGGATGTCTTGGCGCTCCAGACATCTCCTCTAACCTTGACCTGACCCTTGGACTCGAGTGTGTTAATCTCTTTGATAACAACCGCCTCTTCTCCGAAGAGTCTGTCGGCATTCGTCGCATTCTCTTTCTGCGCATGACGCGCGTCGAGCTGGGGTTTGATCCACTTGAGACAAATAAAGAAGCATACGATCGATACTATAACCATGACGGCAATCTGGATTCCGACATTGGCACCGAAGTATGCACATACCGCAGCTGCCAGACTTCCGACTGCACACCACACGGTAGTAAGTCCCAATGTGATGCCTTCTATTACGATGAATACCACCATAAGTATAAGCCATAAGATCCACATTTCCATGACATTTCCCTCCCTTTCCATCAGAGTTATCCCAATTATATACACGGGGAAATGCCCATACAATGAATTCGGACCCGATTTAAACAAGTCTTAAACTTTACTTATTTTGCTTAATACTTTCCCAATCGTAGAACACTTCTTCCAGCGTCAGACCTTCGGGCGGCAGCGTCTTTCCGGCGCGCTCGCGGTCGCATGAAGCGATAACTTCGGGGATCTTGTCGGGTGCGATCTTGCCCTGCCCGACATAAAGCAGAGTGCCGGCGATAATGCGCACCATGTTATAAAGAAATGCTTCGCCCGTAACTTCGATCTCTATAAGACCGTTCGCGCCGCTTCTTACCTCAACGTGATTGAGTCTGCGCACAGTCGTATTCTGCGAGCCTCCCGCAGCGCAGAATGCAGCGAAGTCATGCTCCCCTTCAAAGAGGGGAGCCGCCTTTTTCATTGCTTCCACGTCAAGCCTGCCCGTAACAAAATGTGAGTAACGTGAGACCAGAGGGTGCCTTACGGAGCCGTGCATGATCCTGTAGATATAACGCTTACCCTGCGAGTCGAAACGCGCATTAAAGTCATCGCGCACATCATATGCTGCGATAACGGCAACGTCTTCCGGAAGCAGCGCATTACATGCAAGAGGAAGCTTTTCGCAGGGAATATTAAACGGGACCTTAGCGGAGCAGACCAGACCGCGCGCATGTACGCCGGCGTCTGTCCGGGAAGATCCCGTGACTTTAATCTCTTCTTTATAAAGTGTTGTGAGTGCTCTTTGAATCTCTTCCTGTACGGACCTTCCGTTGTCCTGGATCTGCCAGCCGACAAAGTCGGTTCCGTCGAATTCGATTACAAGAGCGACCGAAGGCATTTATCAGCAGGCTGTGCCGTCGAGCTTCTTGTCGAAGCAGTTCATACCCATCATGGCAGCGCCGACGATACCTGCGTCGTTACCCATCTGGGCAAGAGCGATCCTTGTCTTCTTAACGCCGGGGCCGAAGAACGGACGGCTCATTGTCTTCTCCTGCAAAGGTACGAGGAGAGGATCGCCTTCGTTACAGATTCCGCCGCCTACTACGAGGACCTCAGGCATGAATGTATTGATGGCGTTGGCAAGTCCGTCAGCAAGGTAATCGGTGTACTTGTCGATAACTTCATCAGCAGCCTTGTCACCCATTCTCTGAGCGATGAAGGCAACCTTACCGTTAACCTTACCGAGATCCTTGATTACATCGTTGAGCTTGGAATCGGGATTAGCCTCTGCAGCTTCCTTTGTGATTCTTACGAGAGCGGAAGCGGAAGCATAAGCCTCGAAGCAGCCCTTACGTCCGCATGAGCACTGCTCACCGCCGCTGACGAGAACAGTATGACCGAACTCGGAACCTGCCTGGTTGAATCCGGAATAGATCGATCCGTTGATGATGACACCTGCACCTACGCCGGTACCGAGTGTGATCGTAACTGAATCCTTAACGCCCTTTGCAGCACCTGCAACAGCCTCAGCCATTGCTGCGCAGTTAGCGTCATTATCGATATATACAGGGAGATCGATGACTTCTCTGATGATCTTTCTCATCGGAGCATTGACGAAAGGAAGGTTCTTGGCATAAACAAGAAGACCTGCCTCGTTGTCGGGAGTTCCGGGAGATCCGATACCTATAGCGGAAATATCTTCCTTCTTAAGTCCTGCCTCAGCGATAACCTGAACGGCAAGATTACCCATGTCCTTGATAATATCCTCACAGGGTCTGTCTGCATTAGTCTTGATACTGGACTTGTTCAACATCTTACCCTGATCGTCTACGATACCCGCCTTGATGTTAGTTCCACCCAGATCGATACCAACATAATATGCCATCTGATGATTCTCCTTCGTAAAGCTTATTAGCTCCGTAATTTTATCACATTTTTCTGACAGTGAGTATGCTGTCTTTATTTAAAATAAATGTCCGTTCCGATAAGGACTGCGGCACCCGCCAGGAACAGCACGAACACCACAATATCTCTTCCCTTTATCTTAAGAGGATTAAGCTTAGTTCTGTTGTTTCCTCCGCGGTAGCACCTCGCATCCATCGCGACTGCAAGATCCTCCGCGCGCTTGAATGATGAGACGAACAGCGGGATCAGAACCGTTATATATCCCTTAAGTTTATTAAGTGCTGTACCCGTGTCGTAATTCGCACCGCGGCTCTCCTGCGCCTTCATGATCTTATCCGTTTCTTCTATCAGTGTCGGTATGAACCTTAATGCGATCGACATCATCATGGACGCCTCATGCACCGGCACCTTGAACACCTTAAGAGGAGACATAAGAGATTCGAGTGCATCCGCGATCTTAAGAGGTGTTGTTGTCAAAGTCAGGAATACCGATGTCGACAGGATGAGGAATATAAGTCTTAATGACATGAGCACCGCCTTGGACACACCAACATCGGTAACTTCAATAAACCTCCACGACCAAAGGATCTCACCCTGCTTAATAGTGAATATATTCAGTACGAATATAAACAGCGCGAGCGGTATCACGGGCTTTAATGTCGACCATGTAACGCTAAGCGGTATCCTTGCCGTAATAAGCTGGATCATCGTCAAAGCGAACAACGCGATCAAAGCCTGCGGGGTTCCGATAACGAACACCGCCACAAGATAGACGATATAGAGGATAATCTTGAGGCGCGGATCCGTCTCATGCAGAACGGAGCGCGTATCAACAAAACGGCCGAGACTGATATCGCTTAACATGAGAGCACACCTCTTATTATGGAAGCAGCTTCATGCGCGGGATCGGGCAAAGGAGGCATCATCATGAATCTCGGATCCTCCTTGGCAAGCTTCTCTTTTACCTTCGATGAGAACTCATAGAGAAGCGGCATGGATATACCGTATTCCCTTGCCTTCTGCTCGCTCTCGAAAAGCTGAGCTGCAGTTCCTTCCGCCGCTTTCCTGCCTTCCTTTATGCATACGATCCTGTCCGCGTAACGCGCGGCTTCGTCCATGTTATGCGACACGATTATAACCGTGGTACCTGTCTCGCGGAGAGCGCAGATCGTATCGAACATCTCCCGGCGACCGATAGGGTCAAGTCCCGCAGCAGGCTCGTCGAGGACAAGCACCTGCGGCTTCATGACTAACACGCCCGCAAGAGCCGCTCTTCTCTTCTGTCCTCCCGACAACTCGAAAGGACTTTTATCGAGCACATTCTCGGAAAGTCCGGAGATAATGGCGGCACCTCTGATCCTTGATTCGATGTTCACGTCGGGAGCGTGCATATTTACAAGACCGTATGCGATGTCCTTGCGAACGGTCTCCTCGAACAGCTGATACTCGGGGTACTGGAATACAAGACCTACCTTGCGTCTTATCTGCGCGATGTCTTTCTTTCGTGAAGTCGTAAGAACGCTGTTGTCCTCGTTGATGAATCTGATCTCGCCGGACTGCGGTCTTACGATGCCGTTAAGATGCGAGATAAACGTTGTCTTTCCGCACCCGCTCTTACCTACTACGGCAAGTATCTCACCCTGGTAGACGTCAAGATCCATGTGCTCGATCGCATATGTCTTGCCGCCGTCATATGAATAAGACAGATCCGATACCTCGAGGATCTTTCTTGTGTTCTCATGCTTCTTTAATTGTTTAACTTTGGGGACCTCTTTTGCTTCACGCGCGTATCTTACCGCCGAAGCGATGCGGGCATCCTTATCCTTAATATCATCTTCCCTGATGACTTTGCAGGAGCTTTTTGCCAACTCATATACGAGACCTATATCCGCGGGCAGCTCAAGTCCCGCTTCTCTTATTACGTCGGGTTTCGAGAAAATCTCGGAAGGCGTGCCCTCCATCGCCACCTTACCTTCTTTAACGACGAAGATCCTCTGACATCTTGCAGCCTCATTCATGTCATGGGTTATGGTAAGGACCGTGATTCCCTTCTCGCGGTTCATCTTCTCGACGAGCTCAAGGAATTCATCGCGGCTGACGGGATCTAACATAGCGGTAGACTCATCGAGGATAAGGACCTCAGGTCTCATGGCAAGCGCGCCGGCGATAGCAAGCTTCTGCTTCTGTCCGCCGGACAGGGATGCAGCCTCGCGCTTACGAAGATCATAGAGACCGACATATTTAAGCGCTTCATCGACGCGCTCTCTTAATTCGGGATTGGGGATACCCAGATTCTCGGGACCGAATGCGACATCTTCCTCGACTATGGTTCCTACTATCTGGTTGTCGGGATTCTGGAATACATATGAGCACCTCTCACGAATGGCATATATATCGGATTCATCAGAAGCCGTGTTCCCCAGAACGCAGACAGTGCCTTCATCCGGAAGCTCAAGAACGTCTATCAGCTTCGCAAGAGTCGACTTGCCGGATCCGTTAGGACCCAAGACAGCACAATAAGCCCCGGACTTAACATCGAGGCTTATATTATCGAGGGCTTTAACCTCCAGGCTTTGTCCCTCGTCGGTCTTATATGCGAAGCTTACGTTCTTAACACTTATCGCGTCTGACATTTGAATCGAGTTCATGATATTGAAAAACGGGACTGCATTGCAGCCCCGTTAAATCCGTTAACTACTTCTTGTTGCAGATCTTATCGGATCAAACGAACTCGAGGATAGCCATCTCGGAACCGTCACCGCGTCTTGCGCCGAGTCTGATGACTCTTGTGTAACCGCCCTGTCTGCCCTCATACTTGGGAGCGATCTCGTCGAACATCTTGTTGACGGGATTGATGGTGTTGCCCTCAGCATCATGGCTCTTCATGAGCCAGTATGTCATCTGCTTTCTTGCTGCAAGTCTGGAAGCGGAATCAACCTGAACAGTCTTTGTCTTGATCTCACGATCAACTGCATCATACTTGTTTCCGTTCTTGGATGTCTTTGTAACAAGAACCTTATTGCCCTTACCGTCGAGCTTTGCAGCTGAAACAGTAACGTCCTTTGTTGTGAAGTTGTCCTTCTCCTTGATAGCGTCCGCAACGAGGCTGTCAACGATAGAGCTTACTTCCTTTGCACGTGCAACAGTTGTCTCTACTCTGCCGTTGATTACCAATGCAGTAGAAAGGCTGCGAAGGATCGCGAGCTTCTGATCTGACGGACGGCCAAGCTTTCTGTTAATTGCCATATGTCAATAATCCTCCTGATGTACTCTTATAAATCCGCATCGGAAAGATGCAGACCCATATCGGAAAGCTTAGCGATGACTTCGTCAAGCGACTTCTTTCCGAGGTTTCTGACCTTGATCATCTCGTCCTCAGACTTGCTGATGAGATCACCGACTGTGTTGATCGCTGCTCTCTTCAGGCAGTTGTATGTACGAACTGAGAAATCGAGGTCCTCGATAGCTCTGTTAAGCTCGGAATTCTTCTCCGTCTTAGGCTCAACTGTCTTGAAACTGATACCGCTGTCCGTATCTGTCAAAGCCTTGAACAGGCTTAAGTGTGTGATAAGGATGTCAGCTGCAGAAGCGAAAGCCTCGTCTACTGCGATAGTACCGTCTGTCCATACCTCGAGGGTAAGGCTGTCGTAGTCTGTTCTTGCTCCGACACGGGTATTCTCAACTACGAAGTTTGCCTTCTTGATAGGTGTGAAGATGGAATCGATAGCGATGATGCCGATTGCCTGTCCCTCAACCTTATTCTGCTCTGCGGTGTTATATCCGCGGCCCTTGCTGATAGTCAATTCCATGAACACCTTAGCGGTTCCGTTAAGATGTGCGATTACAAGATCAGGATTTACGATCTCGATCTCGTCATCGTGAACGATGTCTCCTGCCTTGAGTTCGCCTGTCTTGCCCTCAGGTACGCTGATGCATACTGTCTTGGGGGAATCACTGTGGAGCTTAACGCGGATATCCTTGATGTTAAGGATGATCTCTGTCATGTCCTCGATGATTCCGGGAACAGTTGTGAACTCGTGATAGATATTATCGATCTTGATCGCCGTTACAGCAGCACCGGTAAGAGAAGAAAGCAGAACTCTGCGCAGGGAGTTACCCAGCGTTGTGCCGTATCCACGCTCGAGGGGTGATACGACGTACTTGCCGTAGGAACCGTCCTCGCTTGTTTCTTTACATTCAATGGTAGGCTGTAAAATATCGTTCATTGTTTTTCCTCCGTTCTACAGGCTATTACTTGCTGTACAACTCGACGATTGCAACTGCGTTTACAGGAACATCGATCTGCTCTGCTGTAGGAATTGCATTTACCTTACCGGAGAGCTTATCGTGATCTGCAGAGAGCCACTCGGGAACAGCGATAACGTCTGTTCTCTCAAGGATCTCCTTGAATCTGGGGGAAGACTTAGCAGCATCCTTAACCTCGATAACGTCACCGACGCTTACACGATAGGAAGGAATGTTAACTGTCTTGCCGTTAACTGTGATATTTCTGTGACTGATGATCTGCTTTGCTTCGTCTCTTGTACGAGCATAGCCCATTCTGAAAAGAACGTTATCAAGTCTTGTCTCGAGGAGGATCATGAGATTCTCTCCGACTGTACCGTAATGAAGCTTCTGAGCCTTCTCGAAATAATTTCTGAAGGGCTTCTCAAGAACGCCGTAGATGAACTTAGCCTTCTGCTTCTCCTTGAGCTGAGCGCTGTACTCGGAAACCTTCTTAGGTCTTGCATTTCTGTTTCTGTTTGATTTCTTGTCGATACCAAGAACTGCAGGCTCAATACCGAGAGATCTGCATTTCTTGAGGACAGGTGTCATATCTCTAGCCATAATCAATTACCCTCTTTCGTATTAAACTCTGCGACGCTTGGGAGGACGGCAGCCGTTGTGAGGAACGGGTGTAACGTCCTTGATCATCGTAATCTCAAGACCGGCTGTAGCGAGCGCTCTAACAGCAGACTCACGGCCAGCACCGGGTCCCTTGACATAAACCTCTACAGTCTTCATACCGTGATCAACTGCCTTCTTAGCAGCATCCTCGGCAGCGATCTGTGCCGCAAAAGCTGTACCCTTACGGGAACCTCTCATGTTCTGCATTCCTGCAGATGACCAGGAAATAGCATTTCCTGCCTTATCAGTAATTGTGATGATGGTGTTGTTAAAGGTGGCATGGATGTGAGCAGCACCTTCAACGATGTTTTTACGCTCTCTCCTCTTGGGTCTGGAGCTCTGCTTATTATTAGCCATTTATTTCGCCTCCCCTTACTTCTTCTTACCTGCGACAGTATGCTTAGGACCCTTACGAGTTCTTGCATTTGTCTTTGTGCGCTGTCCGTGAACGGGAAGGCCCAGTCTGTGACGACGTCCTCTGTAGCAATTGATATCTGTAAGACGCTTGATGTCTCCAGCTACCTGTCTCTTGAGGTCACCCTCAACAGTAATGTTCTTGCGCTCGATCGTTTCACGAATCTTAGCGACTTCGTCCTCTGTAAGATCTTTAACCCTGGTATCAGGATTCAATCCGGCACTCTTGATGATGCTGGATGCGCTTGTCGTACCAATGCCGTAGATATAAGTGAGAGCAATCTCGATTCTCTTATCATTCGGCAGATCAACACCGGCAATACGAGCCATTTTTCTTCCTCCATTAAGGTGTAATTTTGAATTTTCATACGACACGCCGCAGGGAATTCTCTTTACAGGGAACAGCCGCCCCCACTTGTCGTGTTATAAGCTTTAATTCGTTGTTTGTTCTTTTGTTGTTCGCGGAAGAGCAGTTCCGCGCGAGCGACTCGACAGGGCTAAATCTGTCTGCAGTCGGATCTTGTTCTTATCCCTGCACCTGCTTGTGCTTAGGATCGGAACAAATGATCATGACTTTGCCATGACGGCGAATTACCTTGCACTTCTCGCACATAGGCTTAACCGACGGTCTGACTTTCATCTGCTTTCCTCCTCCTGCATTTTATGCTACATAAACAATGCGCTTTTACGCGCACGCTAATATAGTTTATCAGCTTTTTTCTGTTTTGCAAGAAGATTTTTCAGTTTATTGTGCCTTTTTTGCGCGGATATTCGACATCTGTCTTAATCTGTCGCATATCATCTTCATAAGAATCGATGAAGCAAGCGCAAACACCGTGGTTACGACAATTCCCCAAGCCGTATTAAATCTTCCGACAAAAGTACGGGTGATCAAAAACTCCGTAAGCATACTGTGCAGCAGATAGATCTGCAACGACAGTTTACCGAGACCATTAAATACTTTTACGACAAGGTTGTTGCTCTTACACTTTGTAAATATAAAAGCCGTTATTACGGTAATACATACTGACCACGGCAAAAGAACAAACCTGTAATGCCTTCCGGCAGGGATAGTAAGAAGGATCGATGCCATCGCACCTATTACAAAATACAAAACCTTTTCGGACTTGATGCTGATCCCATATTTAACTTTCTTGGCGATAAATGCACCTGCAATAAACACGGGGATCCTTTCAAGCGCAATAGATTTCCCCCAATAATACTCACCAATGAAAAAGGGAAGTATTATTTCAACCGCGATAATCGAGATAATCAGTATAACCGCACCCGTATCGGATCTCTTTATAATCTTATGGATAACAGGATAAACAATATACAGGACCACAATTATTGCATAGAACCAGAACAGAGTAGTATCCGATATCCAGTACCCGGCAGTCGTAATGTACTTTAAAAACCACATCACACCGGTCTCGAACAGGACGGCTTGCAGCGCACATGTCAGAATATATTCGGGATATATCCTCAGAAATCGTTTCTTTACATACGATGATAAAGTAAAACCCTTATCAACCGAATAAAATAAACCGAATCCGGACAGAAGCATAAACAGATCTGCACCGGATTCGAACATATTAAATACTATTAAACTTCCCAGTAACTCAAAGTTCTGGAAAACATGAAGAAGCATGAGATTCAATGCCGCAAATCCCATCAAAGGAGTGCGGAACCTGCTCAATGCGTCAAAAGAGAAAGTCGAAGACTTTAGTTCTTGCCTCTCCATGTAATTCTTCCCTTGGAAAGATCATAAGGTGACAATTCCATTGTTACCTTATCTCCCGGCAGGATCTTGATGTAGTTCTGGCGAAGCTTGCCTGAGATATAAGCCGTAACCACATAACCGTTGTCGAGCTTAACCTTGAACGTAGCGTTCTTCAAGGCTTCTTCAACAATACCCTCAACTTCAATAACGTCTTCCTTAGCCATTAAGTCCCTCCTCATAAGTTGTCATTTCGGGTCCGTTATCCGTTATTATAACCGTATTCTCATAATGTGCAGTAGGCAAACCGTCTGCCGAGCATACCGCCCAGCCGTCGTGTCCCAATACGACATTACGTTTTCCCATGTTGATCATGGGCTCGATGCAGAAAGCCATTCCCTTCTGGATCCTTGTTCCTCTTCCCGCCTTACCGTAGTTCGGCACGTCCGGCTCCTGATGCATCTGTCTTCCGATACCGTGACCGGTAAGCTCTCTTACAACACCGTAGCCGTATCCTTCCGCGCAAGCCTGAACTGCAGCGCTGACATCGCCGATACGGTTGCCGATCTGAGCCTTCTTGAGACCTTCGAAAAAGCATTCCTTCGTTCTGTCTACAAGAAGACGTGTCTCCTCTTTTACATCGCCTACAAGGAAAGTTCTTGCTGCATCTCCCATAAAGCCGTTAAGTTCGGCGACAACATCGCACGTTACGATATCGCCTTCCTTAAGAACGACTCTGTCAGACGGAATGCCGTGAACGACCACGTCATTTATGGATGTGCAGATAGCTGCCGGGAACGGAGGTTCTCCGTAACCGACGCAGGGACATGAACCCCCTGCTTCCTTTATTATCATCTGAGCAAGATCATCTAACTGCTTTGTCGTGACTCCCGGCTTTACGGCCTTACGAAGTTCGCTTAAGACGACAGCAGTGAGCTTTCCTGCTTTTCTCATCAGATCCAGTTCGTAATCGGATAATATCTCTACCACTGAAAACACCTTCAATCAGATAAGGCCCTTGCTCTTAAGTCCCTCTTCGATCTGCTTTAAGCAGTCCTCGGAAGACTTATCGTTATTGCCTTCTACGATGAGACCTCTTTCCTCATAGAAATCGATAAGAGGCTTTGTATTCTTATAGTATGTCTCGAGTCTTGCAGCTACAGTCTCGGCTGTATCGTCAGCTCTCTGTACTACTTTGCCGCCGCACTCGTCGCATACGCCTTCAACCTTTGTGGGCTTAAAGCGTACATTATAGGATGCACCGCACTTCTCGCATACTCTTCTTGAAGATACTCTGTCCTTGATGATCTCGTCATCAACAACAATAGAGAGTACGGCATCGATAGAAGATCCGCTCTTGGCAAGGATCTCGTCGAGAGCCTGCGCCTGTGCGAGAGTTCTCGGGAAACCGTCAAGAATGTAACCGTTCTTTGTATCGTCCTGGGAGAGTCTGTCCTCAACCATTCTGATAGTTACCGAATCGGGTACGAGTGCACCCTTGTCGATATAGCTCTTCGCTTCTACACCCAAAGGTGTTCCGTTCTTGATGTTGGCACGGAAGATATCACCTGTGGAGATGTGTGCGAGGCTGTACTTCTCACGAAGTACCGTTGCTGTTGTACCTTTTCCTGAGCCGGGGGCTCCGAGAATAATAAGCTTCATATTCATTCGATCCTTTCGGTCGTATAGTTTTCTTAATAATAAACGACCTTCGGCGTACCGTAAAGATACGTTCGAAGGCCGTTTAACTTTACCTTTTTATTTAAGGTCAGTCAAGGAAACCCTTGAGGTTTCTTGTTGCGAGCTGACCCTCGATCTGTGTAACAAGATCGTTCGCAACTCCGGTAAGGATGAGAACGGAAGTTCCTGCGAACCACATGTTCTCAAGACCGGCGAAAAGGCTCAGAAGAGTAGGAACGAGACAGATAGTAGAAAGGAACAATCCGTCTGCCCAGCTCAGTCTGTTGGATGTCTTCGCGATGTAATCGGTTGTAGGCTTACCGGCTCTGATACCGGGAATGAATCCGCCGTTCTTCTGGATGCTGTTCGAGATCTCAACAGGGTTGAACTGAATAGCAGAATAGAAGAATGTAAATCCGATTACGAACAGGAAGTACAGAATGTAGTACCAGGGACTTGTATTGAAGTTCCTGAACCAGTTAACAACAACATTTGTGCTATGCTGGAAGAACATAGTTACGATCATCGAAGGCAATGACAGGATTGACATTGCAAAGATAACCGGCATAACACCCGACTGATTGATCTTGATCGGGATATATGAGCTCTGTCCTCCGTAAAGCTTTCTGCCTACGGTCTTCTTGGAGTACTGTACGCTGATCCTTCTCTCTGCATTCTGAACATATACGCAGAATACGATGATCGCGATAGCGATAGCAGTGATAGCAAGGAATACTACGATACCCAGGAGAATTCCGAGAGCAAGATTGGGAACCTTGCCGGATACTTCAGCAGACTTCATATATACATTCTGAACCATCTGAGGCAGTCTCGTTACGATACCTGCGAAGATAATAAGGGATACACCGTTGCCGATACCCTTGTCGTTGATTCTCTCACCGAGCCATACGACAAAGCATGTACCTGCCGTAAAGGAGATGATGATCAAAGTAGCGGAGAGCCACTTCGGGATTGTTGTGATCATCGTGGATCTTGCGGAGTAGCAGAACAGGCAAGCCTGCAGGAAAGCAAGTCCGATGGCTGTGAATCTGTTGATCTTTGCCATCTTCTTTCTTCCCGATTCACCCTCTTTGGCAAGATTCTCGAGGTAAGGGATAACAACTGTCAGAAGCTGGATGATGATGGATGCGTTGATGTAAGGAGTTACACCCATGGCAAACATCGTGCAGTGGTACAGACCGCCGCCGGAAATGATATCCATCATGGCACCGATCTGACCCCAGTTCTGTACGAGTGATGTAAAGGCGGCGCCGTTGATACCGGGTACCGGTACCAGGCCGCCGAGTTCATAAAGTCCGAGTATAAGAAGAGTATAAAGAATCTTCTTCTTGAGCTCCGGCTGGCGGAAAGCTTTGATCAATGTATCAAACATACCCGCCATTGCTTAAACCTCCGTTGCCGTTCCTCCGGCCTTCTCGATCTTTTCCTTAGCGGAAGCAGAGAACTTTGTGGCCTTAACGTCAAGCTTCTTTGTGAGGTCGCCGTTACCAAGGATCTTGATACCGTCGTTTACCTTGGGAAGTGTGATGATGCCCTGCTCAGCAAGAGCTGCTGCAGTAACTTCTGTTCCCTCGAACTTCTCAAGATCTGCAATGTTTACGATGATGTAATCAGGTGCAAAACGCTTGTTGTTGAAGCCTCTCTTAGGGAGTCTTCTGTACAGAGGCATCTGGCCTCCTTCGAATCCGGGTCTTACTCCGCCGCCGGATCTAGCCTTCTGACCTTTATGTCCGCGACCTGCTGTCTTTCCGTTTCCGGATCCTGCACCGCGGCCCTTGCGGTATGCCTTGGCATTTCCGCCTGAAGTCAATTCATTGAGCTTCATTTTAAATACCTCCGATAATTAGCGAATTTCCTCAACGGACTTGCCTCTTACTCTTGCTACCTCTTCGATAGACTTCAAGCCCTTGAGACCTTCCATTGTTGCGTTAACCATGTTGTTAGGGTTGTTGGAGCCGATGGACTTTGTTCTGATATCAGTGATTCCAGCAAGCTCGCATACCGCACGGACAGGACCGCCGGCGATAACACCGGTACCTGACTTAGCGGGCTTCATGATGATGTGTGAAGCGGAGAATTCGCCGACTGTCGCATGAGGGATCGTTCCGTTAAGAACAGGTACCTCAATGATATTCTTCTTAGCCTCCTCAACGCCCTTTCTGATAGCCTCGGGAACCTCGGCAGCCTTGCCGATACCCTTGCCTACGTGTCCGTTTCCGTCACCGACGATTACGAGGGCTGCGAATCTCATGTTACGTCCGCCCTTAACAGTCTTGGAAACACGGCCGATGTGGATGACCTTCTCCTGTAATTCTTCGTTAGAAGTATAAGCCATTTAATTCTCTCCTCCCTATTAGAACTGAAGTCCGGCTTCTCTTGCCGCTTCTGCCAAAGCTGCAACGCGTCCGTGATAGACATAACCGCCTCTGTCGAATACGACTTCGGAGATCTTCTTGTCCTGGGCTCTCTGAGCGATGAGCTTACCTACTTCCTTAGCAGCCTCGATGTTGCTGCCGTTGTCCAACTTAGCGTCCTTGTCGAGGGAAGAAGCTGCTGCCAGCGTCGTTCCTGTTGTATCGTCAATTACCTGAGCATAGATGTGGCTGTTGCTTCTGTAAACGCAAAGCCTGGGACGCTCAGTAGTACCGGAAACAGACTTTCTGACGCGGAGGTGCTTTCTCTTACGAATTTCATTCTTGTCAATCTTGTTAATCATAATTCAATTTACCTCCCCTTACTTCTTAGCTCCGGTCTTACCTTCCTTGATGATCAGGTGCTCGCCGGCATACTTGATACCCTTGCCCTTGTATACATCAGGAACTCTGAGGCTCTTGATCTTAGCTGCTGTCTCACCGACGAGCTGCTTGTCAGCGCCCTTAACCGTAAGTGTTGTCTGGGAAGGAACGTCAATTGTAATTCCTTCAGGAACCTTGAACTCGATAGGGTGGGAGTATCCGAGGTGGAATACTACATCGTTACCCTTCTTCTCTGCTCTGTAACCTACACCGTTGATCTCAAGATCCTTCTTGAAACCCTCGCTTACACCGACGACCATGTTGTGAAGCAAAGCTCTTGTCAGACCGTGGAGTGATCTGTGAACCTTATCGTCGGAGTGTCTTTCTACCGTGATAACGTCGCCGTCCTTAGTAACTGTGATGGAAGGATCTACGTTCATCTCGAGAACATTCTTATCCTTCTTTACTGTTACGTGCTGGCCGTCGATCGTTACGTCAACGCCTGCGGGGATCGTTATCGGCATTCTACCGATTCTGGACATAAATTTTTCCTCCTGCTCTTTAGATTGCGCCTTGCCGCGGGATGCCCTCCCGTGACAGGCTTTTCAGAGATGTATAAAACCTTCTCGAAAAGGTTTATTACCAAACGTAAGCGAGAACTTCGCCGCCTACACCCATCTTGCGTGCTGCCTTATCTGTAACAACACCCTTGGATGTAGAGATAATAGCGATACCCATACCGCCGAGAACATAAGGAAGGTTCTCCTTGTCGGCATAAGTACGAAGACCGGGCTTGGAGATTCTCTTGATACCGGAGATAGCGTGCTTCTTACCGGCATACTTAAGAGTTACTGTGATAGTACCCTGCTTGGAATCTTCCTTAACGTCATATCCTGCGATATAACCCTCGTCCAAAAGGATCTGAGCTATAGCCTTCTTCAGGTTAGAAGCAGGGATCTCGACTGTAGCGTGACCTGCATTACCTGCATTACGAATTCTTGTGAGCATATCTGCAATTGCATCTGTAATCTGCATAACTCTTTTCTCCTTCCTTACCAGCTTGCCTTCTTAACGCCCGGGATCTGACCCTTGTAAGCCAAGTCACGGAAGCATACACGGCAGATGCCGTACTTGCGAATGTAAGCGTGAGGTCTTCCACAGAGCTTGCAACGGTTGTGCTGCTGTGTGGGGAACTTAGGAGTTCTTGTTGCCTTAAACTTCATTGATGTCTTTGCCATTTAATACTTTCCTCCCAATCACTTACGGAACGGCATGCCCATGAGCTCGAGAAGCTTCTTAGCTTCCTCATCGGACTTAGCTGTAGTAACAATAATGATATCCATGCCGCGGATCTTGTCGATCTTATCGTAATCGATCTCAGGGAACATGAGCTGCTCCTTGATACCCATAGCATAGTTTCCGTGACCGTCGAAAGAATTAGGGCTGATGCCTCTGAAGTCTCTTACACGGGGAAGATCGATGCTGATGAGCTTATCAAGGAACTGATACATACGCTCACCTCTGAGTGTAACCTTACATCCGATCTTCATGCCCTCACGAAGCTTGAAGTTAGCGATTGACTTTCTGGATACTGTAGCAACAGGCTTCTGACCTGCGATGATGCCCATGTCGCGCATAGCATTGTCGAGCGCCTTAGCGTTATCCTTGACCTCGCCGACACCCATGTTGAGAACGATCTTCTCAATCTTGGGGATCTGCATTACGGAGGAATACTTGAACTCGCTCTTCATAGCGGGAGCGACTTCTGATGTGTACTTTTCCTTTAATCTGGATGCCATCTTAAATTAAACCCCCTTCTTGGCCTTCTTAACAGTGTCGATAACAGCGCCGCACTTCTTGCAGACTCTGTCCTTGGAACCGTCTTCGTTTACCTTCTTAGCAACTCTTGTAGCCTTGCCGCACTTGGGGCAGACGATCATAACGTTGCTTGCATCGATAGAACCTTCACGCTCGATGATTCCGGAAGGATCATTCTGCGTTCTTGCCTTCTGATGCTTCTTTACGATATTAGCGCCCTCTACATAGACACGGTTCTTGTCTGTATCAACCTTGAGAACCTTGCCAGCGGCACCCTTGTCCTTACCGGAGATGACGATAACCTGATCGTCCTTCTTTACATGAACTTTATTTGCCATTTCTTATCTCCTCCTTAAAGAACTTCCGGTGCGAGAGAGAGGATCTTCATGTAGTCCTTCTCACGGAGCTCTCTTGCGATGGGTCCAAAGATACGTGTTCCCTTAGGGTTCTTGTCATCGTTGATGATGACTGCAGCGTTCTCATCGAACTTGATGTAAGAACCGTCTGCTCTTCTTACGCCCTTCTTGGACCTTACTACTACAGCGCGAACAACGTCGCCCTTCTTAACCATTCCGCCGGGGGCAGCTGCCTTAACGGAACATACAATTACATCACCGATGTTGGCGTACTTACGCCATGAACCGCCGAGAACCTTAATACAAGCGAGCTCCTTAGCTCCTGTGTTGTCGGCAGATTTCAGTGTGGACTCAACCTGAATCATAGATATATCCTCCTTCTTACCTGCTTACTTAGCCTTCTCGACAATGGATACGAGTCTCCATCTCTTGTCCTTGGACAGAGGCTTTGTCTCCATAACCTTAACCTTATCGCCGATCTTGCACTCGTTGTTCTCATCGTGTGCCTTCAGCTTATAAGTTCTCTTCATGATCTTTCCGTAAAGAGGGTGCTTAACGTGCTCTACTACAGAAACCGTGATCGTCTTGTCCATCTTGTCAGATGTAACGAGGCCGACTCTTGTCTTTCTCAAGTTTCTTTCTGCCATCTTACGTCTCCCCCTTAGTTAGCCTTGAGCTGCTGCTCACGGATGATTGTCTTAACTCTTGCGATATCCTTCTTAACTGCAGATATCTGCGAAGGATTGTCGAGCTGGTGTGTTGCATTCTGGAAACGAAGCTTGAAAAGCTGGTCCTTGAGAGAAACGAGTTCCTTTTCGAGCTCTTCGGATGACTTCTTACGAATCTCTTCAGCTGTCATATCACTCTTCCTCCTTCTTGTTTGCTACCTTCTCGGCTACTACGAACTTTGTGCCGCAAGGAAGCTTGTGTCCTGCAAGTCTCATTGCCTCACGAGCCTGCTCCTCTGTTACGCCTGCGATCTCGAAAAGGACTTTGCCCGGCTTAACAACTGCGCACCAGTACTCGTTTGCTGCCTTACCTGAACCCATTCGGACCTGAGCAGGCTTCTTGGAAACAGGCTTATCAGGGAAGATCTTGATCCAAACCTTACCGCCACGCTTTACGTATCTGTTGATAGCGATACGGGCAGCCTCGATCTGGTTTGCTTTGATCCAGCAAGGCTCGGTTGCTGCGATACCATACTCACCGTATGAAACGTAGTTGCCGCGCATTGCCTTACCCTTCATGCGCCCTCTCTGCTGCTTTCTGTACTTTGTTCTCTTAGGAAGTAACATTAGTTCTGACCTCCTTCTACTGCAGCCTCAGCTGTCTTCTTTTCAGGGAGGATCTCACCCTTGTAGATCCATACCTTAACACCGATACGACCGTATGTTGTGTTTGCCTCAGCAAAACCGTAGTCGATATCAGCACGAAGTGTCTGAAGCGGGATTGTACCTTCATGATATGTCTCAGAACGTGCAATCTCGGCACCGCCAAGACGGCCGGAGCACTTTGTCTTGATTCCCTGGATACCGGGCTGCTTCATTGCGGAAGCCATAACCTTCTTCATTGCTCTTCTGAAACCGATTCTTGCCTCGAGCTGGGAAGCGATATTCTCTGCAGCGAGCTGAGCGTTAGCATCGATATCCTTAACTTCCTTAACCTCTACTCTGAATTCCTTACCGAACTTCTTCTGAAGTGCTGCTGTAAGGGACTGGATGCCTGCACCCTTGGAACCGATTACAAGACCTGCTCTTGCAACCTCGAGAGTAACGGAGATCTTCTCAGCGTCCTTTCTCTCGATGCTGATTCTTGCGATACCTGCAACGTTTCTTCTGCTCTCATCGATAGGCTTCTTGGAATTCTTGCTTGCTTCCTTGATGAGTTCGTCAGTCTTCTTCATGATGAAGTCACGAACCTTCTTATCTTCAACAAGGAAATCGCCGAATGTCTTCTTATCGGCATACCAGCGGGCATCCCACTCCTTGATGACGCCTACTCTGTAACCATGGGGATTTACTTTCTGGCCCATGCGCTGTCCTCCTTATACTCTCTCTTTGAGAACAACAGTCACATGGCTGGTTCTCTTGTTGATTCTGTTTGCTGCGCCTCTTGCTCTGGGGATGAAACGCTTGAGGATAGGACCCTCGTTAGCGTAAGCATCTGCTACATAGAGATCGGACTTGTTAAGACCGAAGTTGTTAACCGCATTTGCCTCTGCGGACTTGAGCACCTTTGTAAGGACAGGCGAAGCTGCCTTGGGAGTGTAAGTCAGGATTGCATAAGCGTCATCGAGAGACTTGCCCTTGATGAGGTCAGCAACGATCTTTACCTTACGGGGTGAGATCCTGACATACTTTGCCGTAGCTGTTCCCTGATCTCTTCTGAGACCGAGCTGCTTTCTCTGCTTCTTTGTGGGAACAGGAAGCTTAGAAGAAGCGGATACAGGCTTGCTGTATGCTTCGAGGATAGCCTCACGGTTATTGTCGATGTTTTCTTTGTTCAAAATAATCTTTTCCACGAATCGTTCCTCCTTCCGGTTATCACTTCGATGCGGACTTTTCGCCGCTTGTGTGACCGCCGAACTTACGTGTCTGAGCGAACTCTCCGAGCTTATGACCGATCATATCCTCTGTAACATATACAGGAATGAACTTGTGACCGTCATATACACCGATTGTATGACCTACGAACTCAGGGAAAATGGTGGAAGCACGGGACCAAGTCTGGATAACCTTCTTCTCGCCCGCATCGTTCATTGCTTTGATTCTCTTCATAAGGGCGTCCTGTACGTAGTAACCCTTCTTAACGGATCTGGACATCTTATTCCTCCTTAACCCTTTCTGCTTCTTACAATGTACTTGTTAGAAGCCTTCTTCTTATTTCTCGTCTTCTTACCGAGAGTAGGAACACCCCAAGGTGTAACAGGGCCCGGAAGACCGACAGGAGACTTACCTTCACCACCACCGTGAGGGTGATCGTTCGGGTTCATAACAACGCCTCGAACGGAAGGACGCTTGCCCATGTGTCTGGACTTACCGGCCTTACCGACCTTAACGTTCTCGTGCTCTGCATTTCCGATGGAACCGATCATTGCACGGCACTTGAGGGAGATCATTCTAACCTCGCCGGAAGGAAGTCTTACCTGAGCGTAGTCGCCTTCCTTAGCCATGAGCTGAGCGGAAGCACCTGCTGTTCTTACGAGCTGAGCACCTGCACCGGGGTTCATCTCTACGCAGCAGATAACTGTACCTACGGGGATAGCCGAAAGAGGAATTACATTACCGGGAAGGATATCGGCATTTACGCCGCTCTCGATCTTGTGTCCTACCTTGATTCCGTTAGGAGCAAGGATGTAAGACTTCTGACCGTCCTGGTACTGAATGAGTGCGAGGTAAGCAGTTCTGTTAGGATCGTACTCGATAGCCTTAACTACTGCAGGTACATCGTCTCTTGTTCTCTTCCAGTCGATGATACGGATCTTTCTCTTGTTTCCGCCGCCCTGATGACGAACGGTGATACGGCCGTAAGAATTACGACCTGCATGCTTCTTGGCTGTTACAAGAAGGCTCTTCTCAGGTGCCTTCTTTGTAAGGACAGAATAATCGGCAACTGCCATCTGTCTGACTGCCGGAGAAGTAGGTTTAAATGTTTTTACTGCCATTTTATTTACTCCTTATCTGACCTTACACACCAAAGCCAAAGTCTTCGATGGATGTCTTATACTTCTTCGATGCCTTGACGCTCTTGCCGCCCTTACCGAGGTAAGAAACTTCCTTACCCTCTGTATCGATAGTAACAACTGCCTTCTTGTAAGCAGGTGTTCTGCCGAGCTGGTAGCGCTGTCTTCTGAGCTTACCGTCATAGTTAGCAACGTTAACTGCTGTGACCTTTACGTCGAAAAGCTCTTCGCAAGCCTTCTTGACTTCTGTCTTAGTAGCGTCAACAGCAACCTTGAATGTGTACTTGCCGTCTGCCATCTCACCGGAGAACTTCTCGGTGATTACAGGTGCGAGGATGATATCCTGTGCTGTCTTAATCATGCGTACACCTCCTGAATCTTCTCAACAGCTGCCTTTGTTACGAGGAGGCTGTCATACTTCATGATGTCAAATACGTTGATCTCGTTAACCTGAGCGGACTTAACATCGGGGATGTTTCTTGTAGAAAGAACTGCGTTCTCGTTCACGCTGTCAAGAACGATGAATGCACCCTCTGCAGCCTTAAGATCCTTGAGAGCCTTAACAGCAGCTGCTGTCTTGACAGCCTCGAGGTCGAAGTTCTCAACAACGATGATCTTGTTGTCAGCGAGCTTCGCAGAAAGAGCAGACTTCATAGCGAGTCTCTTAATCTTCTTGGGAAGCGTATAGCTGTAATCTCTGGGCTTGGGTCCAAAGATTGTACCACCGCCGACATACTGAGCAGAACGTGTGGAACCGTGACGCGCACGACCTGTTCCCTTCTGTCTCCAAGGGCGCTTACCGCCGCCTCTTGTCTCACTTCTCGTCTTTGTGCAGGATGTGCCCTGACGACGATTAGCAAGCGTATTTCTGATAACAGCGGCGATAGCATGCTTATTGGGCTCAATGCCGAAGATCTCGTCAGAAAGCTCGATAGAGCCAGTAACGGCGCCGCTAAGATTGTAGATGTCTAATTTAGCCATTTTTATCTCTCCTCCCGCCTATTACTTTGCTGCCTTAACGGAAGTCTCAACTGTTACGAGACCGCCCTTAGGTCCGGGAATCGCGCCCTTCAAGACGAGGATTCCTCTGTCGCCGTCAACCATAACGACGCTCAGGTTCTGTACTGTGCAATTAACTGCACCCATATGTCCAGGCATCTTCTTGCCGGGCATAACACGACCGGGTGTAGATGTAGCGCCCATGGAACCGACTCTTCTGTGGTACATGGAACCGTGACCGGAAGGACCGCCCTTCTGTCCGTGACGCTTGATGTTACCCTGGAAACCCTTACCCTTGGAAACACCGCTTACATCAACCTGATCGCCTACTGCGAACATGTCTGATACCTTGATCTCCTGACCGAGCTCATAGTCTTCTTCAGTCTTGAACTCGCGGATAACCTTCTTAACCTCTACGCCTGCCTTTGCAAACTGACCCTTATCAGGCTTGTTTACAAGCTTCTCGCGCACTGCGCCGGAACCGACCTTGACTGCCTTGTAGCCGTCAGTCTCAACAGTCTTGTTCTGGAGCACGTACATAGGCTCTACTTCGATGACTGTTGCAGGTATGACATTGCCGTTCTCATCGAAAAGCTGTGTCATTCCGGACTTTCTGCCGATAACAAATTTTGCCATTCTTCTTTTCCTCCTGTTTAGGTTATTGGTTCGCTCGCTTTCTCGCGAACATGACCTCGGCCGACGGACTTGGCGGTTCCGACAACCGATTAAATACCTGTGGTCAGTCTCTTATGCCTTGAGGGCGATGGAAACACCTGCAGGTAAGTCAAGCTTCTGAAGCGCCTCAACTGTCTTGTTGTTGGACGTATATACATCGATCAGTCTCTTATGAGTTCTCTGCTCGAACTGCTCACGGGAATCCTTGTACTTGTGAGGTGATCTCAGGATAGTAACGATTTCCTTCTCTGTAGGGAGAGGGATAGGACCCGAATAAGAAGCGCCTGTTCTCTGAACTGCATCGATGATAGCAGCAGCGCTCTCGTCGAGGAGCTTGTGATCATAAGCCTTGATCTTGATTCTTAACTTCTGGTTAGCCATTTCTTTTCCTCCGAATATGCTGTATTTTCTTCAACCTTGCCGGGCGTTTCCTTGACTTCCATTCAAAAACCCGGATCTCCAGTTACCGTATATATACGGCACTTTGGCTCCCGGGCAACGGTTATCTTGTTAATCGCTGCCGGCTTTAAGCCGAATCGCCGGGATCCATGTCCCGACTGCTCCGCCGAAGTTACCCGCCTGACCGTGCAGCTCACTGGCTACAGACGGCAATCTCCGGTTTCAAAGCTTTGCGCGGCTTCTCAAAGTCGCACGGGTGCAATTTTACTACGGGTTTTTAATATTGGCAATAGTTTTTTTGTATAAATCTGCGTTTTTCTTACAAAACAAGTAAAATCAACCTTTTCCCATGATCTCCGCAAAGATTTTTTCCAGTTCGGAAGGGGTAAAAGTGTACTTGGTTCCGCAGAAGTGACACACGGTCTCTATATCTTTATTATCTTTTATCATCTTATACAGTTCGGAGCGTCCTATGGCCGCGAGTCCGTCTGCCATCCTCTCCTTGGAGCACGGGCAGGAGAAACTTACCGGATAACCGTTAAGGTAAGCGATCTCGGGATCCCCCATGAACAGATCGAGGATCTTCGCGGGCGAGAATCCTTCCTCCATAAGGAATGTGATCTCGGGGAAGCCTCCGTTCGCACGCTTCTCGACATAATCGAGATCCTCTTCCGTGAATCCGGGCATCATCTGTATCATCATGCCGCCGGCGTTGACGACATGTCCGTCCTTGATCTGGACACCGAGCGCCACAACCGAAGGTGTCTGCTCGGAAGAAGCAAGATAATATGTAAAGTCCTCGGCGATCTCGCCGGATATAAGCTCGACTGATCCCGAATAGGGTTCCTTAAGGCCGACATCGCGGATCACGGTAAGAGATCCGCTCTTTCCTACCGCCGCTCCGACATTGATCTTGCCGGGACGAAGATATGTGGTCTCAACTTCACTCTCGTAAGGATATGCCCTTGCATGACCTTTATTGTCACATACGCATGTCATACCTCTGATCGGACCGTCTGCTCTGATGATAGTCGTCTGAGTATCGGTATCGTTCTTCAGGCTCTCGGCTATAAGCAAAGATCCCGTAAGAAATCTTCCGAGCGCTGCCGTGGCGGCATTGGTCGTGTTGTGTATGGATCTCGCCTTCTCGACCGCGGCAGTCGTTCTTATCGCGACAGCCTTAACATTCCCCTTAAGAGCAACCGCTCTTACGAGGTGGTCTTCCCTCTCGTCGAGGGGCATACCGGATGCGTAATACTTTTCGTCCATTACGGAAGCACGCTCAACGGATCTACTCTGTTGCCGTTGATCCTGACTTCGAAGTGGAGGTGCGAACCTGTCGATCCGCCTGTAGAACCTACTGTACCTACGGCTTCTCCCGCAGATACGCTCTGGCCGTTGCTTACATATACGCTCGTGCAGTGGGCATAAAGTGTCGATACGCCGTTGCCGTGATCGATGATGAAGTAGTTGCCGTAACCGGAACCTCCCCAATTCTGACCGGGAACGGGAGTCTCAACATAGATGACCGTACCTGATGCCGCAGCCATGATCGTATCTCCGAATCCCGCGCCGATATCGATACCGGAGTGGAATCTTGTATTGCCGTAAATAGGATGTGTCCTGTATCCGAAGTAGGACGTTATCGTATGGCACCATGTAGGCCACTGCAGTGATACACCGCTTGTATTTGCCGTGGGTACGGGTGTCGGAGTTGCAGCCTCCGCAGGAGCTGTTGTCTCCGTCGGTGCGGAAGGATCTGTCGAACTCGTCTCGGATGTCTGTGATGTTGCCGTAGTCGTTGTGGTAGTGGAAGTTGCTGCTGCAGCCGCTGCGACCTCGGCATCATACTGAGCCTGCAGTGAAGCGATCTGCGAATCGAGTGATGCGGCAAGTGCTTCGAGTGAATTCTCCTGAGCTGTCCATGAATCGAGCTCACAGGAAATATCCTCGAGAGCTGCCGTAGTCTCACCGATACGATCCTCGAGCTCATCGAGCTGAGCCTGCTTCTCGTCTGCTATTGCCTGCATCTCATCCGCCTGCTGCAGTGCAAGCTCACGCTGCATCTCTGCATTCTGCAAAGCGATCTCCATCTGATCGACAGCCTGGGCATCGGCATCGGATATAAGCGCGATGATCTCCATATTGGTAAAGAATCCCGCAAGGCTGTCGGACTCGAGAAGAACTTCGAGCGTGGACTTGTTCTGGTATTCGAACATAACGGAGAGTCTTTCCTGGAACATCTCCTCGGTAGCCGCAAGATTATCCTGAGCCTGAATATACTGATCAAGAGCCTCTGTCTTGGCAATAAGTGCCGCCGCGAGCTGAGCCGCGATGACTTCGTACTGAGCCATCTGCTCCTCGGAAAGCTGATTAAGCTCGGCAAGCTCTCCGCTTAAAGCATTACGCTGACCTGCAAGAGACGATACCATGTTGGCAGCCGCCTGTGCATTCGCAGCAGCCTGGTCTCTCTCGCTCCTTCTCGCCTCAAGCTCGTCCGCCGTATCGAAAAGGAACATCTCCGATCGCATGAACACATCATTCGATGCGCTTACGCATACGGGCTTACTTAAGAACAGCGTGGTAAAACTTGCCGCTCCCATAAAGACAAGCATGAGAAGCGTTGCCGTAATCTTCTTAATATGTCTTTCAATAAATAATCTGATCATACCTTAATATACTTCCTGACAGAGATTCCGCTTCCGATGCCTCCGATAAGGATACCCGTGATCAAAGTAAGACCCAATACCCACCAGATCACTGCCCTCGCCGGAAGAATAGCATAAAAGCTCGTCGGATCGATGTTCGCCATTATCTTCGTATAGACCGCTTTATACATTATGATCGTAACCGCCCATGCACATACCGCACTGATAAGGCCTATGATCGCACCTTCAATGATGTAAGGCATTCTTATGTATGCATTTGTCGCACCGACGAACTTCATGATCTCGATCTCATTCGCTCTTGAATAAACGGAGATCCTTACCATCGTCGATATGATGAACAGCGCGATGACAAACAGCAGCACTGATGCTGCGGCAGTTCCGATATTTACATATCTTCCCGCACGCGTAAGCACATCCATAACGCGGCTCTCGCGGGAAACCTTCGATACGCCCGGCAAAGTCTCGAGTCTTGATACGACCTCGTCACCGAGTGAAGGATCGGAGATCCTTACGGAGAATGTATAAGGAAGATACATATTGTAATCGAACTCATCGAGGATAGACTGGCTGTCTCCGAGATTGGTCTTGAAGTTATAGTAGTTCTCTTCGGGACTTCTTCTTACGACCTCGATGATACGTGTGTCTTCGTGGATAAGCATCTCCGTCTGTGCGAGTTCCTCATCCGACACCTGAAGCTTCATATAAACTTCGATCGGCGGCTGCTGTCCGAGCTTCCTCATGATCGCTCTGGCATTAGCGGAGAACACGAAGAACAGACTTAATATCATAAGCATGAGAAGGATAGTCGTAATGGATGCCACGGTAACGAACGGGTGACGCTTGATACCCGACAGACCTTCTCTGACTGAATTGAAAAAAGCTTTTATGATCATTCGTCGTCCTCCTGGATATCAAGATCTATATCATCCAAGCGGACTTCTTCAAGCCAGCTGTCGTCATCTTCCTTCTCGGGTTCGGATACGGGAGTCTCCTCGGGATCGGGTTCGACAGATGTCTCGCTGATCTCTGGCTCGTCAGGCTCGAAAGGAATCTCCTCTACGGGAATCTCATCAAGAGAATCCGCCTTGAAGGGCAGCCCTGCATCCTCCTTGGGCAGCATATACTCGGGAGACTGCTCCACAGTCTGGATCACTTCCTCTTCATCGGCCCCTGCAGGCTCTTCCTGCACCGCGGTTTTCTCAACGGGGATCTCCTCGGGGATAACCTCTTCTTCGTTCTCGACGGGAAGTGCACTGACATCCGTGATCACATCACCGAAAGCGACTTCTTCGTCATCATAACTGTCCTCATCTCCGAAAGCCGCAGGCGCAACAGGCGCAGGCACAACAGATGCAGGTGCAACCGGCGCTGCAGGTACGGCAGGAGTATCACCGAAGTAGAAGTCTCCGATCGGGGGCTTCTCTTTAATTGCCGGAAGAGGAGCAGGAGAAAGTGATGCTTCATTGATCTCCTGATTGGAATAAACGCTGTCTTCCTTGTCTCTTACTACTATGCCGTCTTCGATCTCGATTACTCTCTTCTTCATCCTGTCGACCATGTTGGCATCGTGAGTACATACGATGACTGTCGTTCCGGATCTGTTGATATCAAGAAGAAGACCCATTATATTCTCGGATGTCTCAGGGTCAAGGTTACCCGTCGGCTCATCGGCGATAAGGATCTTGGGGTTATTGAGCATAGCACGCGCGATCGCGACTCTCTGACACTCACCGCCCGAAAGCTGCTGCGGATATGCATCCGCCTTATCCTTAAGTCCTACGATATTAAGAACCAATTGTACTTTCTGATGAAGACTCTTTCTGGACAGACCGATGATCTCTCCTGCAAATGAGATGTTCTCGGCAACCGTCTTGGTCTCTATAAGTCTGAAGTCCTGGAAGACCATTCCGATCTGTCTTCTTAAGACGGGGACTAATGCTCTCGGCATTCCCGAGATCGGGAACCCGTCGACGGTGATCGTACCTTCGTTCGGTCTCTCCTCGCAGTTCATGCACTTGAGAAGAGTTGACTTACCCGAACCGCTCTTACCAATTACAAATACAAATTCTCCGTCATCTATAAGAAACGATACTCCTCTCAATGCCTCTTTGGCATTTGCTCCGGAGTTCTTGTATGTCTTCTTAACGTTCTGAAATTTTATCATCTGATCATGTTGTCCTTGCTCGTCTCAAGGTATTCCAGATATGTCCTTACCATGGAAGCTATCTTGAAGAGCACCGCATCATCGAACGATCTCAAATCAAGTCCGGTATTCTTCTTAACCTTGTCGAGTCTGTATACCAATGTATTTCTGTGAACGAAGAGCTCACGTGAAGTCTCACTTCCGTTCAGATTATTCTCGAAGAAGCAGTCGATCGTAGCAAGAGTATCCTCATCGAGGGATCTGTATGCCTCATTCGGGAATACTTCTTCTATAAACATACGGCACAGCGTCGAAGGAAGCTGATAGATAAGTCTTCCGATACCGAGCTGATTGTACTTCGAGATATAGCAGTTCTTCTCAAAGATCTTTCCTACACGCAGCGCAAGCATGGAATCCCTGTAGCTCTTCGCGATCTGCTGGAAAAGAGGAACAAACGAACCAACACCGATGTAAGCCGTGATGCCCTCGTTATTAAGGCTGTCGAGTATAGCCTGGCTTGTCTCATCAACAAAAGCGTTCTTGTCTGCATCTTCATTAAGATCAGCTACATTAAGAACGATGATCGATGTGGACTCATCCATGGCAAGCACGGTGGAATTGGAGTTCTCTCCGTAGATGCTCTGAAGAATATCAAGAGTATTGGCACCATCCTCTTCACTTGTCCTTACGACGATAACGAGTCTGGGTTCATTGCAGTTGATCTTGAAGTCACGTGCCTTAATCGGGATCTCGCCCGCAAGCTCATTCTCGAGAAGCACGCTCTTTATGAAAAGCTCCTTCTCGGCATCCGTTCCGTGTTCTTTGACTACGGTCCTGATCCATTCACCGAGCAATGAAAGATTAACTCTGGTGTTCGCATCGTTACCGTCAAGATAAGCGATGTAACGAACCTGGTCATTAAGGATAATCTTCATGTAAGACTTATCTGAAGTAGACGAGAACTGATCTTCTGAAAGCATTACGGCCCTGGAAGCAGAATCCTGCTGGCCTTCCATGTCGGGATTGGTCGAAGCGATGATGACACCGCCGGTATCCATAACTCCCGCTTCTGTCTTAAGTATCGATGCCGCCTGCTTTATACACTTTTTGATCTCTTCCATAATGACTCCTTTTTGGATCGTGGGCACATTTATACTCATAAATAGTAACCTTTTAGCGCCTTTTAAACAAGTCGTAAGGAAAGGTTGACATCTAATCGAAAAGAAGCAAATGAAAAGAGCCGGCAAGTAAACTTGTCCGGCTCTCTACAACTCTGGAGAGTAAATTATCAGGAAATGATGCTCTGCTCTGTATCCTTGTCGAACAGGTGGATACGGTTAGTATCGATAGCGAGGTCAACGACCTGACCAACTGTAGACTGGGATGTTGTAGGGTCAACTCTACATGTGAGAGGGAGAGCTCCGTTAACTGTAACGTAGAGGTATGTCTCGGCACCGAGCATCTCAACGACGTCAACGTCAGCTGCGAATGCTGTCTCAGGGTGGTCTGTAACGTATGTAGCTTCATCTGTGATAGCCTCAGGACGTACACCGAAGATAACTTCCTGACCATCGCGCTCCATAACTTCCTCAACAGCATAACGATCGGGAAGCTTAACTGTAACGTTCTCGAATGTTACGTATACATCAGAACCGTCAACGTTAATTGTAGCGTTGATGAAGTTCATAGGAGGCATTCCGATAAATCCTGCAACGAATGTGTTGATCGGGTTATCGTAGAGCTCCGTAGGAGAGTCAACCTGCTGGATGAAACCGTCCTTCATAACGACGATTCTGGTACCCATGGTCATAGCCTCTGTCTGGTCGTGTGTAACGTATACGAATGTTGTCTTAAGTCTGTGGTGGAGCTTTGTGATCTCAACACGCATCTGAACACGGAGCTTAGCGTCGAGGTTGGAGAGAGGCTCGTCCATGAGGAAGACCTTAGGATCACGAACGATAGCACGTCCGAGAGCAACTCTCTGTCTCTGTCCACCGGAGAGAGCCTTAGGCTTTCTCTCGAGGAGGTGCTCGATCTCGAGGATCTTAGCTGCCTCTGTTACACGGCGGTTGATCTCATCCTTAGGCATCTTCTTGAGCTTAAGGGAGAATGCCATGTTGTCACGTACTGTCATGTGAGGATAGAGAGCGTAGTTCTGGAAAACCATCGCGATATCTCTGTCCTTAGGAAGAACGTCGTTGATAAGACGGTCTTCAATGTAGATCTCACCCTCTGAAATATCTTCGAGACCTGCGAGCATACGAAGTGTTGTTGACTTACCGCAACCAGAAGGACCAACGAGGATAACGAACTCCTTATCAGCTACTTCAAGGTTGAAATCGGAAACAGCTACGACGCCGCCGTCATACTTCTTGTAAACATGCTGGAAAGATAAACTTGCCATAATTTCAATAACCTCCAAAACGCCTTGCGGCTTATATGCGATTATAATAGCAAAGCGGTTTTACCTGTTCTATATGACACAGTTACCAAAAAAAACAGCACTGATTTGGCATTAATTCAATTGAAGAGCCCTTGTTTTGGGCTTATTGCACATCAAGAAACTATTACGTTTGTGCATGTATTACAAGCATTGACAAATGAATATTTATACATTAAACTGCATAATACTTCGCGTAGACGGAGCGCACAAAGCGGTATATTATTGTCAATGTTATTAATATAAATAACGGAGTTTATGTATAAATGAATAAGATCAAAGTCAGTATAGTCGGAAGCACAGGTTATGTAGGAGCAGAACTCGTACACGGATTCACGGGACACCCGCAGGTTGAGTTCAAGTATTTAACTTCAGAGACATTTAAGGGAAAGAAGTTCTCTGATATCTATCCCGTATTCAGGGGAGTATGCGATGAGACTTTGGTAAGCACCGAAGAAGTATCATATGAGACCATCGGCAAGGAGAGCGATCTTGTCATCACGGCTCTCCCCCACGGTGTATCTTCCAAGGTAGTCCCCCAGCTTATCGAAGCAGGCTGCAGAGTCATCGATCACAGCGGAGACTTCCGATATAAAGATATCAATACTTATGAGAAATCATATAAGCTCGATCATCCCCATCCGGAACTCCTTGAGACTGCGGTCTACGGACTCCCCGAGCTTTACAGGGAAAAGATCAAAGATGCGAAGCTGGTAGCCAACCCCGGCTGTTACCCCACATGCTCCATTCTCGCACTCACGCCTTTCCTTAAGGCAGGACTCATCGAGAAGACAGGCATCATCATCGATGCTACATCCGGAGTAACCGGCGCGGGACGTAAGGAGAAGCTCGAGTACTCTTTCTGTGAACTCGATGAGAGCTTCAAGCCTTACGGAGTAACAGGTCACAGACACAGCACTGAGATCAACGAGCAGCTCTCGTTCATGTCGGGCGACAGTACGGGCAAGGAAGTCAATGCAGCCTTTACACCACACCTCGCTCCTTTCAAAAGAGGAATGCTCGCGAGCATCTACTGCAGACCGTCTTCCCTTTTCGGGCAGGTCAGCACGGACAGCGTAAGAGAAGTACTCGAGAAGCATTACGAGTCGGAGAAGTTCGTAAGAGTACTGCCCAAGGGTGTTATGCCAGACGTCAAGAACGTTAACGGCAGCAACTACATCGACATCACGGGCGTATACGACGAAGATACCGGATTCATCAAGCTTTTCTCCGCGCAGGACAACCTCGGCAAGGGCGCTGCGCTTCAGGCAATACAGGCATTTAATGTTATGTTCGGTCTCCCGGAAGATGCGGGTCTCGGAACACTTACAAGAGGAGTTTAATATGGCAGGTCAGAAAGAGATGCCCGTAGTATCGGGCGAGATGCAGGAAAAGATCGACAAGGCGACGATCCTCATTGAGGCTCTCCCTTACATAAGGAAGCTCAGGGGCCAGACCATCGTCATCAAGTACGGCGGCAACGCCATGGTCAACGAAGAGCTCAAGCAGTCCGTAATGGATGACATTACCCTGCTTAAGTACATCGGCATCAATCCTATTCTGGTTCACGGCGGCGGACCCGACATCAACAATATGTTGAAGGAAGTAAACGTCGAGTCTCATTTCGTAAACGGCTTGAGATACACGGACGAGAAGACAATGGGTATTGCCCAGATGGTTCTTATAGGCAAGACCAACAAGGAGATCGTATCCGCACTGAATCTCAAGGGGGCTAAGGCAGTAGGTATCTGCGGTATCGACGGCAATCTTATCGAAGCCGAGAAATTGACAAAGGATTCTGAAGGCAACGACCTCGATGTAGGTTACGTCGGCAAGATCACCAAGATCAACACTCATGTTCTCGAGATGCTCGCGAACGACGAATATATCCCCGTCATCGCTCCTATCGGAGTGGGCAAAGACGGTCAGAGCTACAACATCAACGCCGACACTGTCGCAGCCGAAGTCGCTGTCGCTCTTAAGGCGAGCAAGCTCATCACTCTTACCGATGTAAGAGGCGTTCTCAAGGATAACGAGGACGGCACCAAGTCATTGATCGGCCAGCTCGATATCCCCTCCATCCAGGAGTGCAAGAGAGACGGCATCATCACAGGCGGCATGATCCCCAAGGTCGAAGGGTGTCTTGACACCGTTATCAGAGGAGTCCGAAGAGCGCACATCATCGACGGCCGTATACCTCACAGCATCATCCTCGAGATGTTCACCAAGAAGGGGATCGGCACAATGATCGTTAAGGACAAAAACGAGATCAAGTAAGGAGCAATCATCATGGGAATAGAAAATGACCTCGAGCTTACAAAGCTCTATGAATCAAAATACTGTCTTAACGTCTTCGGACCCGCACCCATTGCTTTTACCAAGGGCAAGGGCGTATGGCTCTGGGATACCGAAGGCAGAAAGTATATGGACATGATCGGCGGCATTGCCGTTAACTCACTCGGTCACAACAACAAAGCTCTGACCAAGGCTATAAACGATCAGGCAAGTAAAGTTATCCACTGCTGCAATTACTACATGATCCCCCAGAGGGCAGAGCTCGCATTCAAGCTTTGCCAGCACAGCTTTGCAGACAAGGTATTCTTCTGCAACTCCGGTGCGGAAGCAAACGAAGCTGCCATCAAGATCGCAAGGGGCTACTTCTACTACAAGGGTCAGCCCGAGAAGAACGAGATCATCACAGCCAACATGAGCTTCCACGGAAGGACCATGGCTACGATCGCGGCTACAGGACAGGAGAAGTTCAGAACCCCTTTTGCACCTAATGTACCCGGCTTTAAGTATGTGGATTACAATGACTTCCCTGCACTGGAGGCTCTCGTTGACGACAAAACATGCGCAGTTATGCTCGAGCTGGTACAGGGTGAAAGCGGCGTGCACCCTGCGAACATCACATACATTCAGCAGGTTAAGAAGCTGTGCGTAGAGCGCGGCATTCTCCTCATCGTCGATGAGGTACAGACAGGTGTCGGAAGGACAGGAAGACTGTTCTGCTACGAGAACTACGATATCGTTCCCGACATCATGACTCTTGCCAAGGGTCTTGCAGGCGGCGTTCCGATCGGAGCCATGCTTTGCACCGATGAAGTTGCAACGGGAATGAAGCCCGGCGACCACGGTTCGACATTCGGAGGCAATCCCCTCGCTTGCGCTGCAGGAAACGTTGTTATCGACCAGCTCACATCTCCCGACAGCGGACTTCTCGCGAACGTCAATTCCGTAAGCGGATTCTTATTCGATAAACTTAACGACCTTAAGTCAAAGTCTGATAAGATAGTTGATGTCAGGGGCAAAGGACTTCTCATCGGAATCGAGTTTGATGATTCCATTCAGGCATCGGGCATGAAGACACGCCTTATGCAGGAAGGATTCCTCGTAAGTGCCATCGGATCATCTACGATCAGGATCGCACCTCCGCTTATCATCACACAGCGTGAGGCAGCGATGTTCGTGACGGCACTTGCCAAGATACTCAAGGGAAGCAGGAAGAAAGGAATTTGACATGAAGCATTTTATTGATCTGCATGAAGACGTAGGAATAGAAGAACTTAATTATCTTCTCGATATAGCAGCCGATATGAAGGCAAAGGTTAAGACAGGTGTCGAGCACCACTACCTCAAGGGCAAGTCACTCGCCATGATCTTTACCAAGTCTTCCACAAGAACACGTGTATCGTTCGAAGTCGGCATGTACCAGTTGGGCGGTCAGGCACTGTTCCTGAGCAACAACGACATCCAGATCGGCAGAGGCGAGACTATCCATGATACAGCCAAGGTTCTTTCCGGAATGGTAGACGGTATCATGATCAGAACTTTCGCACATCAGGATGTAGTGGATCTTGCCAAGTACGGTTCCATCCCTGTAATCAACGGTCTTACCGACGACCAGCATCCCACACAGATGATCGCCGATCTTCTTACCATCAAGGAAGTAAAGGGCGATCTCAAGGGACTGAAGCTCGCATATATCGGCGACGGCAACAATGTTGCCAACTCCCTGCTCCAGGCATGCGCCAAGGCCGGCATGGATGTATCGATCGCATCCCCCAAGGATTACACATGTCCTCAGAAGTATGTAGATCAGGCTCTCGAGGACGCCAAGATAACGGGTTCCAAGGTTGTACTCACAACAGATCCTTACGAGGCTGCCAAGGACGCCGACGTTCTTTATGCCGACACTTGGACATCCATGGGCCAGGAAGAAGAAAAGGCAAAGAGAGTCGCAATATTTAAGGACTATCAGATTAATAAGGAGCTTTTCGAGGTTGCCGACAAGGATGCCATGTTCCTGCACTGCCTGCCCGCATACAGAGGCTACGAAGTTACAGAGGACATCATCGACGGACCCAGAAGCTACGTCTTCCAGGAAGCCGAGAACAGACTCCACGCTCACAAGGCTATCCTTGTTAACTGCTTCCTGAACTCATAATACATGGATAACGACAACAACGAGATAATAATAAGGGAAGCGCTCCCCGAAGAAGCGAAGAAGATCCGTGACCTCATACGCGAGGCCATGGAATATTACCGCATGTCCTCGGGGATCAATTCCGATGTACTCGAGTCTTTGACCGAGAGCACCGAATCCGTAAAGGAGAGGATCAGAAGGCATCACTGTCTCGTTGCGACCTGCAACGAGATCCCCGTAGGCACCATCACAGTAAGCTACTGCGACAATCCGATGAAGTACAGCTTCTCCCCGCAGACTGCAAGGACTTTGCGCGAATACAGAGACTGCGCCTACATATCAAGATTCGCAGTCTGCGAACAGTTCAGGGACACGGGACTCGGAGTAACCCTCATGAACGAGGCATTAAGAATGCCCGTCTCCGTAAGATCCGGGCTGGTTCTTCTTCATACTGCGGTCTCGAATATTAAGATGCGTGACTTCTATGCCAACAGAGGCTTCATCGTCCTCGACAGCGAAGACTCGAGAGGATACGAGCGCGGTCTGTTCGCTTATATGTCAAATCAGAACGGAAGTGATAATCTTACAGCCTGACGTGCGCGGATCGTTCTGTAACACAGCCTGCGCTTCACCTGCAGCACTATCATCCTCATAAATACCGAACACGCAACTGCCGGAGCCTGTCATCGCCGAGAAGACAGCTCCGGTATTTTTTACCGCATCAATAAGATCCGCTATAACGGGTGCCAGTTTGATCGCAGGCTCCTGCAGATCATTTACAAGATAAGGCGCAGCTTGTGCGATACGTTCAACGGGAAGTTTCTTCTCATCGGTAAACACCGCATTCATCTGCTCCCTGTATTCCGCCTCATCGAAAACAGCGGGGTTCTCATCAGATAACTCATAGCACTCTTTGGTGCCTACGCCGACTTCGGGCTTCACGAGGATTATATTCACTCCCGACAGATCCGGGAGCTCCGTCACTATCTCGCCTACGCCTTCACAGATGCAGGTGCCGCCGGACAGAAAGAACGGCACATCGGCGCCGAGCTTTGCCGCGGTCATGATCATCTGCTCATCCGTTAACGGATTGCCGAAATGCTGCTGCAGGATCTGTAAGACTGCCGCAGCATCCGAGCTGCCGCCTCCGAGTCCCGCCTGCGAAGGAACATTCTTGGTCTCTTTGATAAATGTATACGGGAACCTCGGCACGGGCTTTGCCTCCGCACGGAGTTTATCGGTGTAACAGTCATAGAAAGCTTTCGCCGCTTTGTAGCCCAGATCCTTCTCGGGCAGGATGTCGACACCGGATTCGATCCCGATCGCGAAGTCCCTGTCATCATCAAATTCTATAAAGATATCATCTCCGAGTCCTATCTGCTGCATGAGCATATACAGTCTGTGGTAGCCGTTATCATACTTGCCGCAGCATCTTAAGAACAGGTTTATCTTGGCAAAAGCAGTTGTATCATAAGAAGTCTTCATATGTATATTCTATCATTGTGAGGAATAAAAGAACTGCCATTGAGGCAGAACCTCAATGGCAGTTTCAGGATACTTAAGTATTAATACCTGTATCAGGCTACTTCAGCATAAACATCGAACAATGTGATCGTTCTGTTTGTGTCGTAACCGACGAACTGATAATAACCCTGTGTAAGACCTCCGCCGTTCCTGTACTGGAACTCGTAGAAGTTGCCGTCTCCGTAATGTGTAGGAGTGATCGTACCGCTGTAAACACGGGTAGAGTTAGACAGGCTCGCATAAGGTGAATAATAAACCTCATAGTAAACAGCGTAAGAATTGTAATTGCTGTTAAGAACCTTACATGTATACTCGATGACAGTCTCACTCGTTACATAGAAGTTTGATGACTCGTATCCGGAACCGTCAGAAGAATATGAGAACCAAGTAGGCTGCATGTTGCCTGCCCAGTTCAAAGCAAGCTGAGAAGGCTGAGCAGAAGATCCGCTGCCTCTTACAGTAGTAGGTACGTTGATGTGTGCTCCTGCCGTGATGCCGTAGCTTGCGCACTTCTGTGCAAACTCGGTAGAATCAGCAAAGCCTGTGAACAGGATTGAGATATCGTTTGTAGTACCAGCGATCTGATTCTGCCAATAAGCAAAACCGTTAGGATCGCTTGCACGGTTCAGGAATACCTTGTAGTAAGCATTGATGAATGTTGTATCATCCCATGCATTTGCCTTAGCCTGGAACTCGGGGCTGAAGAAGAAACCGTATGCACACTGCTTACCGGAGATCTGTCCGGATGCAAGCTTGCTGCACCAGTCATTCAAGCCGGCCGGGTCGGGTGTTCTTCCGAGACAGTCGCTGTAAAGGCTGGTTACAAAGGTTACAATACCCTGATTGTAGCCGTCAGCTCTTGTAGGAACAGCAAATCCGCTGAACACCAGAGCAGCTGTTAATGCGATAACGGAAACATACTTCTTGATTTTGCGAAGATTCATAAGTTTTCCTCCGTTTTTATAATATAGAAGCAGTATAACACCTTTTTGACCTTTATAAAATTATATTTATCTCCTCACAAGCATTATCCCTATCACATTGGTATAATGTTGTGGTTATTTAAGCTACAACCTGTACAGGAGTTAAATATGAAAAGAAAGACCATACTCAGAATAACAGCAGCATTTTTGCTTTCATGTACCGTACTTGCATGCGGTACGGCATGCGAATCTTCCAAGGAGAGTGAAGAAACCGAAGAAGAGATTGAGGAGACTTCAGAAGTTAAAACTCCCGAGACTTCAGCGGAGCCCTCGGAGACTTCTGCAGTTGTAACGGAAACAGTTGTTGAGACTGAAACTGAAGCTGCAGCTGACACATCAGCGGATGATGACAGATTCAGAGCCTTCTTCGAGAATCAGTATCCGAACCTTAATGAAAGCATGATGTTCGACATTAACGGAATCAACGTTCTGTATGCGTATTATGATCTTGATCGGGACAGTATCAACGAGCTTCTGATCGGAGATGTTGAAGGAGTTTATGCCGTAGTTTCCGAAGCTGACGGACAATATCACGTAACCGAGTTCAACGGATGGAGAACACAGTACGGACCCGAGCCTTGTGAGTATATCGGCAACGGTTGTTTCCTTACTCCGATCTATAACGGCAACAACTACGGCGGTGAGTTCTGTACGGATGTACTTTGGAGATACGATTCATCAACCGAAGTCGGCCGTGTTGTTCTTGCAAGACTTTCAGGCTCATGGGATCCTACCAACTTTACCGAGAACCTTAGCAAGTGGGAACTTTATGTAGCAATTGATGAGAACGCAAGCCTCGCAGAGAACTCAGACGGATTCACACCGGATTTCCCTAACTACACATACTCCATGATCGACTTCGGCGACAATTATCGGTTCGAGAACGGCGAGCGTGTTTATAACGAGATCGAGACAGAGTTTTACGCCTATGTGGATGCACACCGCGAAGCCGATCCCATGACCGCCCTCACCTGGCACGCAGTCTCCGATTTCATTTAATCCGATTAGACAACTTACTCTAATTCAAACGCTCCGGTGTAGAGCTGATAATACGTACCCTTCTTGGCGATCAGCTCATCGTGTGAGCCGCGCTCTATGATACGTCCGTGGTCGAGTACCATGATGACATCGGAATCCATTACGGTCGACAGTCTGTGGGCGATAACGAATACCGTTCTTCCCTCCATGAGCTTGTCCATACCGCGCTGAACGATAGACTCCGTACGTGTATCAATGGAAGATGTAGCCTCATCGAGGATCATTACCGGCGGATCTGCTACTGCTGCACGAGCGATAGCAATGAGCTGGCGCTGGCCCTGCGAGAGGTTCGCACCGTTGTTCGTAAGAAGCGTGTCATAGCCTTCAGGAAGTCTCGTGATGAAGTCATCAGCACCGGCAAGCTTGGCTGCTTCCTTACACTCATCGTCAGTAGCGCTTAATCTTCCGTATCTTATGTTATCCATAACGGTACCCGTGAACAGGTTGGTCTCCTGCAGTACGAGTCCCAAAGACTTACGAAGATCTCTCTTCTTTATCTTATTAACGTTGATTCCGTCGTACCTGATCTTACCATCTGCGATGTCGTAGAAACGGTTGATCAAGTTGGTGATAGTCGTCTTACCAGCACCTGTCGCACCAACGAATGCGACCTTCTGTCCGGGCTTCGCGAAGACACTTACGTCGTGAAGAACGTCATGTCCCTCCTCATAAGCGAAGTCGACATCCACCATCTCCACGTCACCCTCCAGGAGCTTATATGTGATAGTGCCGTCAGCCTGGTGAGGATGCTTCCATGCCCAGTGGCCTGTGCGCTCTTCAGTCTCAGTAACTTCACCGTTCTCATCGATCTTGCAGTTAACAAGAGCGACATATCCGTCGTCAGTCTCAGGCTTCTCATCGATAAGAGAGAATACACGCTGTGCACCTGCACCAGCCATTACGACTGAGTTGATCTGCATCGTAAGCTGGTTGATGTTGCCCGTGAACTGTCTTGCCATATTAAGGAAAGGAACCAGTACCGATACGTCGAATGCAAGTCCCGAGATAGACAGGCTCGGAGCCTTGAAGAGGATAAGAAGACCGCCGACAATAGCCAGAACTACATAGATGATGTTTCCGATATTGCCGATGATAGGAGCAAGTACATTCGCATATGCGTTAGCTCTCCAAGAATCCTCATACAGACTGTTATTGATCTTATCGAACTCATCGATGGACTTCTGCTCGTGGTTAAAGACCTTAACGACCTTCTGTCCGTTTACCATCTCCTGGATATAACCCTCGGTCTTACCTACAGCTTCCTGCTGTCTAACGAAGTACTTGGCTGAACCGCCTCCGACAAACTTCGTAAGGAAGAACATGAGGAACACGCCTGCCACGAGGACAAGTGTCATCCAGATGCTGTACCAGAGCATCAGTGCGAATACGCCGAGTACGATGGTTCCGCATCTTAACAGTGCCGGGAAAGCCTGGGATACGAGCTGTCTTAAAGTATCACTGTCGTTTGTATAGTGGGACATGATATCGCCGTGCTTATGAGTATCAAAGTACTTGATAGGCAGACGCTGCATGCCTCCGAACATCTCTTTACGAAGCTTATCGAGATATCCCTGTGTCATGACAGCCATGATCTGAGTCTCAACGACTGACAGGATCAAAGCCAATACATACATGACAAGAAGGATAATGAGATTGCTTACGATCTCCGGGCGCGCAGTCTCCCATGTCACACCGTCCTCAACACCGTCGATAACGATAGCGAGGACCTTCTGAAGGAAGATCGGGGGAGCTGCAGATACAGCTGCGGAGAAAATAATGCAGAATACTGCTGCTTTTCCCATCTTCGGATAGAAACCGAAGAACATCTTCAGAGCTCTTCCGAGTCCGCCGAAGCCCTGGTTATAGCCTTCTTTGCCCTGGCCTAAGCCGGCACCTGCTCCACCTCTTGGCGGCATTACTCCAATCCTCCTTTCGTCTGTTGTTCATAGATCTCGCGGTAGATATCGGACGACTTAAGAAGCTCATCGTGTGTACCCGTGGCAACGATCTTACCGCCGTCCAATATGATGATCATGTCTGCATCCATAACGGAAGCGACACGCTGTGCGATTATTATCTTGGTAGTATCGGGGATAAACTCCTTGAATCCCTTCCTTATGAGAGCATCCGTCTTCATGTCGACAGCGGATGTAGAGTCATCGAGGATCAGGATCTTGGGGTTCTTAAGAAGCGCTCTTGCGATACAAAGTCTCTGCTTCTGTCCGCCGGAGACATTGCTTCCTCCCTGCTCTATGAATGTGTCGTAACCCTTTTCGAAAGTGCGTATAAACTCGTCTGCCTGTGCAAGACGGCATGCTTCTTCAATCTGCTCCTGTGTGGCATTCTCGTTACCCCAGCGCAGGTTATCGTTGATTGTGCCCGAGAACAGTACATTCTTCTGCAGCACCATAGATACCGCATCTCTCAAGGCCTTAAGATCATATTCCCTTACGTCGACGCCGCCGACCCTAACGGAGCCGGAAGTGACGTCATAAAGCCTCGGGATTAGCTGTACAAAAGTCGTCTTGGATGAACCCGTGCCGCCGAGGACACCGACCGTCATGCCGGACTTGATGCTGAGATCGATGTCGAAAAGCGCCTCTCTCTCGGCATGCTCGGAATACTTGAAGTGAACGTCAGTAAACTCGATCGAGCCGTCCTTAACCTCCATAACGGGGTTCTCGGGATTCGTGATCGTAGGCTCCTCCTTCAATACCTCTGCAAGTCTCTTGACAGACTCGAGGGACATCGTGAGCATAACGTAGATCATGGAGATCATCATGAGGGACATCAATACCTGAACGCCGTATGTGATCATGGCTGACATCTGGCCGACATCGATACCGGAATGTGTCATAACGAGCTTGGATCCGATAAAGAGAACGAACAGCATATTGAAGTACAGGCAGAACTGCATAAGAGGCGAGTTCAGTGCGACTATCCTCTCAGCCTTAGTAAAGTCCACCATGATATCTTCGGAAGCCGTAGAGAACTTCTTGGTCTCATACTCTTCTCTCGCGAAGCCCTTAACAACACGCATGCCGCGGACATTCTCTTCGACGGATTCGTTAAGCTTATCGTACTTTCTGAATACCGCTACGAATGCGGGCATCGCCTTACGTGCGATGGAGATAAGACCGAACACCAGAACGGGGATGATGACCGCGAAAGTCAATGCAAGCTTGCCGCCCATGATGGAGGCCATTATGATCGAGAAGATAAGCATCATCGGTGCTCTTACCGCAATCCTTATGCACATCATAAATGCGTTCTGTACATTGGTTATATCAGTCGTCGTTCTTGTAACAAGAGACGAAGTTGAGAACTTATCTACATTGGCAAAAGAGAAGCCCTGAATCTTCGTGAAAACATCCGATCTTAAGTTTCTTGCAAGACCTGCAGATGCTTTGGCAGAGAACAAGCCTGCCATAACGCCGCAGATAAGCGACACGACGGCAGACGCGACCATGATCGCACCCATCTTCAGGATATAATCCATGTCGATCCCGTCTTTGATGCGGTTAACAAGAAGCGCAGTAATATAGGGGATCAGGACTTCGAGGAAGACCTCTCCTAATATGAATACAAGTGAAAGTATGGTGGCCTTCTTATTATCCCTTACAGACCTTAATATCGTTCTTACATTTCCCATTGAAACCTAATTATAGCACGATATAGCTTTAAGTCATGTGGTAAATTCGACAGTATTGGATCACCGAATCCGCATAGCTTCCCATGTAAGTTATCGGTGACAACTGGGCTCCGTCGCTTAGCATGGACGTGCAGTGCCAAACCTGTCCGTTGCCTGCATATATTCCGATATGCTCCGAGTGCGGCGCATCGACAACAGATGAATACCACAGCACGATATCGCCCGGCTTGAATCCTCTCGAATCAAGGACAGCCGTGATCTGCTCCTGGTCATAGTCGCCTACATGCCATGTAAGGAAAGAGTTTCCCGTCATGCCGATGGCATTAAGATAGAGATGCCACTGGAACGTATTCATGGCATATGCGGTTGATATGCCGTAGCGGTCCGTGTATACGGGACGTCCGAAGTCACCTATCGTCGAATACACGCCTTCCGTCATGGGAGGACACCTGTCAGTGCCTGCCGCCCAGCTTCCGCGGTTAACCTGCGAAGATGTGTATATGGAAGCGCTGTAGACCTCGCCTGAAGTGAAGGTCTGCGTGCCTAAGGCTCTCTTATATATCGCCGTAACAAAGCCCGAGCAGTCGATGCCGTAGCCGGGTATGAGGTTCTTGCCGCCTAACTGGTAATGCAGAGAATCGGGCGAGCCGCTGTACTCTAGGCCCGTCCAGTAATTGCACTGGTCTACGATCGATCCTATGACAGCCGCATCGTCTATGGTGCATCCTCTAAGCCTCAGCAGGTTAAACGCCGTGGAATACGGACCCCAGTAAGAAGTGACATTAGGCACATCCAAATGAGATCCCGCATCGATACCTGCGCCCCAGCACCTTGCAAGGAACTCCTGTGAATCTGCAAACCCAGCGAAAAGCTCATCCGGGCCGCCGCCGCTGTGCAGCATCTCGGTCCAGTAATCAAGACCTCCCTGATCGGGATACCTTCCGAGGAAGACATTATAGTAACGTGTTATGACCTGATCTTCCGTCATCATGGGAAGACTTCTTAAGAACTCCTGGCTGTAGAAGAAGCCGTATGCAGCCTGCTTGCCCGTAACCTCGCCGGAAGTAATCTTCCCGTACCAGTAAGACAGACCAGCCTCGTCCGCTTCACGCTCGAGACACCCCTGGTAAAGACCTCGGATAAAGACCTCTACGGCGTAGTTCCATTCGCCGTCCGCGAATACGGACGTGCCCATGGAGAAGAGCACCGATACTGCAACCATTAAGGATAAAAGTTTCTTTCTTAACATAGCTAAATTCTAGCATAAAAAAAGGCCGTCTCGGAAGACAGCCCTTTCATTTTTCTGGTGACCCGTACGAGAGTTGAACTCGTCACTCCGCCGTGAAAGGGCGACGTCTTAGCCGATTGACCAACGGGCCTTTCGAAAAATGGTAGCGGCAGTGGGATTCGAACCTACGACCTGCCGGGTATGAACCGGACGCTCTGGCCAACTGAGCTATGCCGCCATAAATCGCTTGAAAATTATATAAGCTTAGAAACGTAAAGTCAACTATAAAATAATAAAAAAGGGGTTGTCTCAAAAGTGACTTGAGTTCACCGAGAGGCAACCTCTTTGAATGTTCAAAACTATCGTGTTTTAGGCGCTAAACAAGTTCAAAAGTGCAGCAAATACCCTCAAAATGTTCA